>Ga0315284_10000076_pt1 | contig 135789 bp, 127 predicted proteins | sample YL17G09_16_MG_FD_203696 | JGI IMG/M metagenome (GOLD analysis project Ga0315284, IMG submission 203696) | Sediment microbial communities from Yellowstone Lake, YNP, Wyoming, USA - YL17G09_16 | ecosystem: Environmental > Aquatic > Freshwater > Lake > Sediment | place: USA: Wyoming | collected... | reverse complement strand
ATCACGTTGTTTCAATCCACGCCTCCGAGGGGGAGGCGACTAACCAAGCAACGAGCCTATTTCTTTGGATGAGATGTTTCAATCCACGCCTCCGAGGGGGAGGCGACGTTGTTTGTCCATTTTGTAAGCATGAAACCGATCGGTTTCAATCCACGCCTCCGAGGGGGAGGCGACTTCGGATCGAAACGGGACGGCTACCGCTCCAATGTTTCAATCCACGCCTCCGAGGGGGAGGCGACCGCGCACTTCCGGCTGGATGGAGCCGTAACGCATGTTTCAATCCACGCCTCCGAGGGGGAGGCGACTTCATCGCCAGGTTGCTCCAAATGCATTCCTCGAGTTTCAATCCACGCCTCCGAGGGGGAGGCGACGCGGACATCCGTATCTTTCTATCACTATCAACGAGTTTCAATCCACGCCTCCGAGGGGGAGGCGACCCGTTTGGGGGATAAAAGTGGGGCGATCCGGGAGGTTTCAATCCACGCCTCCGAGGGGGAGGCGACTCCTGCCAGGGCATCATCTCGAATGGCTGACCGTGTTTCAATCCACGCCTCCGAGGGGGAGGCGACCTGTGGAGACACCTGACAAAGGATCGGCGAAAGAGTTTCAATCCACGCCTCCGAGGGGGAGGCGACAACGAAATTGGCCACGTCTATCTGGCATGGAAAGAGTTTCAATCCACGCCTCCGAGGGGGAGGCGACACGCCGACAGCCTGGACTTCCAGGTGCAGCGCGTTTCAATCCACGCCTCCGAGGGGGAGGCGACGACCGGCATTGCGTCCGATTCCATCCGGCCGATGGTTTCAATCCACGCCTCCGAGGGGGAGGCGACGATAATGCACTGACTATCCCACTCAGCCAAGTTATGTTTCAATCCACGCCTCCGAGGGGGAGGCGACCTGCCCCACGATGGGGGCAGGGGCGAGAGCACGCGTTTCAATCCACGCCTCCGAGGGGGAGGCGACTGCACCTGGAAGTCCAGGCTGTCGGCGTACCACCGTTTCAATCCACGCCTCCGAGGGGGAGGCGACCCACCGGCGCTACGACCGTCGGCGACATTATCGGTTTCAATCCACGCCTCCGAGGGGGAGGCGACCACCAACCTGACCAAGTTCACGACGGCCGGGGCGTTTCAATCCACGCCTCCGAGGGGGAGGCGACGAGCGTGGGTGTCCTCGATGACAGTTCCAAAATGTTTCAATCCACGCCTCCGAGGGGGAGGCGACCCCGTATGCCAGGGCGTAACACAGGTATTGGGTGTTTCAATCCACGCCTCCGAGGGGGAGGCGACCACCAACCTGACCAAGTTCACGACGGCCGGGGCGTTTCAATCCACGCCTCCGAGGGGGAGGCGACCATCCCCCTACCCCCAATTTGGGGGTATATAAAGTTTCAATCCACGCCTCCGAGGGGGAGGCGACTATCGGGTAACATGGCTGCTACCCCCGCTCATCGTTTCAATCCACGCCTCCGAGGGGGAGGCGACCAGCCAGCCCCCCAGACCACGTCAGCAGCGACATGTTTCAATCCACGCCTCCGAGGGGGAGGCGACATTCTGATTTTGGGTTTCCAGCCATGTAGCCATAGTTTCAATCCACGCCTCCGAGGGGGAGGCGACACGGATGGGACGCCAGAAAGCGCTCAATATCAATGTTTCAATCCACGCCTCCGAGGGGGAGGCGACTTGAGAGTGGAGGAAGAAAAAGGGGAATACCGTGCGTTTCAATCCACGCCTCCGAGGGGGAGGCGACTACAAGAGAATCTGGATTACATTAACCGCTCGATGTTTCAATCCACGCCTCCGAGGGGGAGGCGACGTCGTGGCGTCCCTGGACGCGGCCGGGCAATTGGTTTCAATCCACGCCTCCGAGGGGGAGGCGACCTACCGTGCTTTGTGCATTGATGATAGGAGGCGCTGTTTCAATCCACGCCTCCGAGGGGGAGGCGACTACATCCCGTACGTAACAGAGCTGATCGGCGCGTTTCAATCCACGCCTCCGAGGGGGAGGCGACGCTGCCGGTCATGCCAGCCTTCTCGAAGGTGACCTGTTTCAATCCACGCCTCCGAGGGGGAGGCGACCGAGGGCAAACGGCAAACTGGGAGGGCGACCTAGTTTCAATCCACGCCTCCGAGGGGGAGGCGACTGCAATATATGGGCGGTCTTATGCCACACAGTCCATATATTGTGCATCTCAGTATAGAAGAGTTACTTTGTAGTCACAACTCAGCCTGAAAAGCACTCTTTTGACAAGAAAACAGGCTCTATTTCCTGCGAACCTGCCAGAAAAAACATGTTCACTTCATGTTCGCATTTGCTACAAGTTCATCCTTTAGGACAATTTCCTACGCAATCAATGTGCCTTCCAAATCCAGGCTGGCTTTTGCACCCACGTGTTCCACGCGGCTACGCCATTCATCTCCGAGATAGTAGTAGCGGAGACTATCCACTTCGGGGTCAATGATTTTCTCCAAAGCGGATTGCAATTGTTTCATACGCGCCATGTCAATGATACACTCAAATACCGAGTTCTGCACACGTTGGCCGTAATCCTGGCACTTCTTGGCAACCTTGCGCAGGCGGCTCTTCCCGGCTTCGGTCTCGGTGCTGACATCATAAGTGACTAAAACCATCATCGGCTATCTCCTAACTCCAGAAGAAGGGCGGGTAAGCATCGAGGTCGCCGCGCAGGAAACGGGACAGCAGCATAGCCTGAACGTGCGGGATCAACCCGAAGGGGATGCGCTCATTCAGGTAGGGGTGGATAATCTCCTCTTTCTTGCGCTCCTGCCAGGCGGTCAGGACCGTTTTGCGGGTGTCGTCGTCCATCAAGATTCCACCACTCTCTTTTTGGGTGAAGCCTTTGCCGATAATCTGTTTGCGGTTGACCAGCGAAAGCGCCAGCCGGTCAGCAAAGACCGGACGGAGTTCCTCCATCAGGTCCAGGGCGAGCGAAGGGCGTCCGGGGCGGTCCTGGTGCAGGAATCCCACATAAGGGTCCAGGCCGACCACTTCCAAAGCTGAGGCAACGTCATTCGTCAGGAGGGTATACAGAAACGAAAGCAGAGAATTGAGGTTGTCCAACGGCGGGCGGCGGGAACGTTCTTTGAAGGCAAAATCTTCCCGCTGTTGCAGGATTAACTGATCGAATACGCCAAAGTAAATTTTTGCTGCGCTGCCCTCGAAGCCCATCAGGTCGCCGATGATCCTGCACCCTTGAATAGCTATCAGTGTTTCCTTGAGCGAAGCCGACGCTGCGGTCAGGGTTTGCACATCCACCAGCATGGCATGGTCGCGCACGGCCCGTTCGATCACCTTGCGGCAGTTGAAAACCTTTCCAAGCAGGAAGGAGGCGGCGATGGGAACGCTTGCCTCGTTCTTCTCCGAGACCTCGTATTGCTTTTTGCGAAGCAAGACGTTGCCTTTCACCTTGCCGCTGACGCGCGCCTGAAAACGACCATTTGGCGTAAGAAAACACAGCCCCACATTGCGCTCGGCACATGCTCCCATCAGGGCCGGGCTGGCTCCCAGGTAACTGAAACAGACAATATTTTCCAGGTTGTGCAGGGGCAGGCGCGTGGACGAATGCTCATCCTTTTTGATGACCACATTTTCGCCATCCAGCGAGAGATAGGATTCGGGGCTGGTAACATACAAAACGTTGGCGAGTTTTTTCATAGGTCAGGCACTTTCAACCTGTTGTTGGATATATTTCGAGGCCGGAATGACATTCTCCTGCAACCCGGGCAGGCAAATGTCGGCCAGCGAGCAGGAACGGCAGGCTTTGGAGGTTTTGACGCGCGGGGTATAGCCTCTCTGAAAGTAGGCGTGCATTTCATCTGACATTTCGCGAACCAGTTGACGCAGTTCGGCGGTCAGTTCGACGGCGACCCGGTGACGGGTTTCGCCATAGTAAAGGTAGCCCACCGGGATGGTGACTGCCAGCATTTCTTCGAGGCACATCGCCTGGGCGCACAGTTGGGCTTCGTCGCAGGGGTCGCGTTTTTCGTGGCCGCGTTTATATTCCACTGGGGAGGGCAGAAAGAGGCCACCGCGCCCCGGCAACTTTACGCCGTCGGGCGATTCGGTAAACTCGACCACGTCGCACACGCCCGCAAGTCCGAGACGATAAGACGCAATCGGCACAGAACGGGCAGTAATCACCCCTTTTCGCGTCTCGGAAAAGAAGGGATTATCCACCCGCTTATGCAGCAGCTTACCTTCGACCGTGAGCGCGTTCTCCTGCCACTGGCGCTCGACATGGATTAGCGCCCACTGTCTGCGGCAAAACAGGAAATGCTGGATGCCTGAGAGGGGCAGGAGGTCGTCGGGCTGATATTCGGATTTCATTACTCGCCGTCAATCACTTCACATTTCAAGCCAGGCAATTCCTTTTCAATTTCTTCCTTGCTTGGGATGTCATAATCTCCAATGCTCTTGGGTTCTGTTACGTCTTTTCTCACGCCGACTTTGTTTCTCACAGAGTTGTGAACTTTTGCTGACGAGAAATGTACTTTGGGGTCACTATGCTCCCACCAATAGACCTTGTAAACTTCCATGCTCCCTTCGGGGCGCGCCGATGATGCGTCATTACGGAATAAAGTCTGTATCGCTTCCTTGATCGCTTTTGCGTCATCATCTGAGAATCCGGTTTTTATAGCAAGTTGCGGGTTCATGCTTCCATAAAACACATAGACGCCATGATCCACGCGATGCTTCATACCCATTGTGTCAGATTCTTTTTTGCTGCCGTCACCTTCGTTGTTGACGCTCTTGGTGATTTGCACACTGGAAACACGATCAAGCACAGGTGATACAGAAAAAGCTGGGTGAATGGAAACCGGACCGCGAATGCCAATCGAAACGCCAGATGCGCCTCCTTTTTCGCCTCCATAGGCAAAAACCTGCCCAAAGGCTCGCACATCCATCCATTTTGCACAAGCAAGTTCAATAGATTTTTTCTTATCATTCCAATCAGTAATTTCACCTTCTGCCCGCTTACGAAGGCTGGGATAATCGTCCATTTTGCTGTCATCAGATTGGACGAAAATAGAATGACCTTCAGTCATCAGGCGGTTTCTGATCTTGCGCTTGATGGCAACATCCGAAATTTCACCGTAGCCGCCGTAGTTATAGCGCGGGCGATTTCCGTTTAACGGGTCGCCGTTCGGGTTGGCATTGTTGACGCTCACGATTACAGCAAAGTCAATTTTGTTCTTGAGGGTGGTCATAGCAGTTTCTCCTTATTGGTTGGTAGTGTTGGATATTTCAGAATTTTCATTCTCGCCGTCCGCATCTTCCGCACGGCTGTTTGGACGGAGAAATTCCCGTTGGCAATGGTAGCCCAACAAGAATTCACCGCTCAATCTTTTGTCGCTGACGAAATCTTCGGAATTGAAGGATGCAACAACATCATCAATCATGCGTTGACGCTTTATGGATTTACCTCCCAGCCTTGCTTTGTATGGAGTCAACGCCAATTCAATCGTCCGCCATGTACTGTATGGTCGTTCCGCAAATTGCTGCATCAATCGAGCAGCATTTGTAGCCCGACTTTCATGTGCTTCCTTCAGCGCCCATGCTTCCAGGCTGTCTGCCAGCGCAAGTAACCTCCCATAGAGATAATCTCTTGTCCTTCTGTTTTCATCGAGTGACATTTCGTATTTCTCCTTTCCTTGTTTGAATTTTCTGAATAGTGCGCAGGCAATGGTAAGAACTTTATTCCACTGCCAATCTTCCAACGCTGACCTATTTGATGCCCGTCTCACCGCAGACTCGACAAGGTCGCGTGGGATGGGCTGTCCGTCCACGATACAGGGAAGTAATCTGGCTACGGTTGCTTTGCGGAGTTTTTTGTCCATCTCAAACTTACCTTCCCTGTTTGTTGCATAAGCGGCTTCAGCGATGTCATCGGGAGCAGGCGCGCCGACGAACGGGACATTCTTTTTGACGGTCTTCCCGCTTTGTTTATCCCGAATTTCTCCGTAATAGTGTAACCAGGCGCAGGTTTCATGCCAATCCTCAATTCTTCGCAGGAAATCTGAACCTGTTAACTTACGGTAATAGGTGATTGCCATCCGCCCTGTTGTGGCAGAGTCCAAACTCATGACAACAATGTTGTCGGTCTTGCCGATTTCCTTGCCATAGCCTGCAATCTTCTTTTTGAGTTTGATAGCAACTTCTTGGGCAGTATCAACGTTTGTCTCTTCTTCTGTTGGCGCATCGCCATAAAGCAGGGTTAAAGCGCCATCGGTGGGTTGGGGAACTGGCGCACCAGACGTTGCCCAGGCGACGATGGCTTGGCCATCTTGATCTCTATATCCTTGACGTTCAATCAGCCACTTCAATGCAAGGTGGGACTTTTGGGACGCGTCCAGGCTTACACTTAATGCTTGATCCGCCGTTAGAAAACGTCCGAGAAAAGTGAAACCGCAGCCGTCATCTATTGTTTCTTTTCCTTTGCTATCTCTCGTTTTTCCCGATGAAATCAACTTTGCGCCATCCGCCTCGCCTCTAATTCTTCTCGGGTGTTGATCGGCGACAACAAGTTCTTTTCCGTTTATGAAACAAAACGCTTTCTTGTCCTTTTTGCCATCAAGATAGTATTCGATCCAACATTTCCACAACGATTCGTCCTTCCATGTTGCGGACTCCAATTCTCCAGCCTCGACAACCCAACGCACAAAAACGTCAGCCTGCCATTCCTGGTTCTGGAGCAACGAGAAGATTACAGGCTTGTCTTTTCTATCTCCCTCCCACTTCTTAAGTAGTTTGCCATCTTCTCCAGCAATTAAGATTTTATAGTCAATCAGGTCTCCGATGATGTTTCCCTTTTTAACGTATTTCAATATGGCAATTGCCTTAGGATGCGGAAAACTTGAATTGCACCACCTTTCCAATTGCGAAATATACAATGAGGCATACGGCTTCTTATTTCCGCCGTGCTTAACATAATCCATTGCAACATACTGTAGTTTGTCGCAAATCGGATGTGACACGGGGCCACTGGTTCTACCGCTTGAACTTTCCGTGCAAGGAATAAATATCTTTTGTAGGGATGCCTCGGCGCGTCTAAACTCGCCATTACCATCAATGGTGATTTGAATATGAGTCTTTTGCGTGGTATGGCAAATTGGAAGAAGTGGAGTTTTGTTCTCGATTGTCTCCACTCCAACCATAGACTCGCAGTTCTCGTAAGTTTCATACAAATCTTGAAACCAACTCATCTCACACGCTCCCTTCTTCGCAGCCTTCGAGCAAGCCTTGTTCCATAAGTCCAATCGTGGCAGGCGGGTTGGCTGTCATCGGTCGCACGAATTTGCGAATGAGAGACTTGTCGTCAGGGTGCGGGAATTTAATCACGCCGTCAATCATCTTTGGACGCCAGAAGCGGGCATAGAATTCGTCTTTCTTGGCTTCATCGGGATAATCGAAGCCGTGGAATATCAAGCCGAAGGCGTCGAGTTCGCCGTATCCGTCGTATTTGCCCGCGCCTTCGCCAAACTTGCACTCTTCGACATAACCCTGGCATTCGCGCGTACCGAGAAACACATCCCGCCTGCCGCCGCGCTCAATCATGCGATTGGCAACACAATAATGCTTGTTCTCATTGCGATCTTGCTTCAAATCTTCCCGATTCTTGTTCCACTCGAAATACGCCTGCACCTGATATTCCACATCGGAAAGATAGGTGTAGATTGCCAGGTCGTTGCTGTCGGTGTAATACTTAATTGGCTTGGCGCTGCGGGTCTGGGTTTTAATGCGCTTCATCACCCTGACCTTATCAATCACCCAGACAAAGGTCGGCTTCCAATACACCGAACTCAGAATCCCCTTCAAGGCTTCGTAGGTGGGAATCTGGTACGAGTATTTTTCACCGCCAATCTTGGTCAGCGGGTCGGTGAACAGGGCGTACTTGCCCCAAACTCTGAACTCTACTGTATTTGGATATTGCATTGAGACCTCCTTTTATTCGATTAGGTTTTCCATTGGATTGACAGGCTCGTCGCTCCAGCCAAACTTCTCGCTGTAGTTTTGCTTATCGAGACAGAAAATGCCCGTTCCTTCCTGAACCTCGTGGATGGCTCCCATTCTAGCCAACTTATCGAATTCATGGGGAAATAAATTCACAGAATACCTCTGCGCTTTCTTGAGCAGTTTATACTGCTTTTCCAGTTCGAATGCGCCACAAAGGTCTTTCACGAGTTCATCGCCTTCCTCTTTGTACGGAACAACTACACCGCGTGTCGGCGAGTCAATCACGCGGAACTCCTTCGCGGCGCTTTGGAATGATTGCGGGAACACAACTTCAGGGGTGGTTTGATGAATTCTCTGATACGCTTGCATAGAAAGCGTATTCGTTGAGAGAAGGTTGAATAAATCGTCATCCCTTCCGATTGTATCCGCACCCACTTTATATTTCATCTCATCCTTGCGCACATGATAGTAATACTTGTAATATGCCGCCATTGCCTCCAGCCCAATGCGATTGTCTCCAAAGGATTCAGGAGTTTTCTCGAAATCGCTCAGCACGCGCTGCGCTTGTTCTGTGCCAATGACGATGTCTTTCAACTTCTCTATGTTCTCCTCCTTTGGATTGACAATCCAGACGTTTCCAAAGCCTTCTCGGACTCCGTGACGATTACAGCGTCCTGCCGATTGGGCAATCGAGTCAAGCCCCGCCAGATAGCGGATGACCGCTCCGAAGTCAATATCCACGCCCGCTTCAATAAGTTGCGTACTGACACAAATAACAGGTTCTTCTTTTTCAGGTTTAAGTTTCTCTTTGACTTCATCCAAAACTTTAAGGCGGTGCGATGGACACATATTCGTACTAAGATGATACAGATGCGTATTTGCAATTTTCCGCTCGTCAATGGCATGATACAGGGTGCGGGCGGATTTTTTGGTGTTGACGACAATCAGCACACTGCCTTTTTCCTGTAATTGCCGTTCCGCCAATTCTGCCACTTCTTCCTCGTTCCAGCCTTCAACCCTTCGCTCATCGAAGACTTCGACGCGCTTCAGTTTCTCAAAGAGTTCTTTTTCTTTTGGGATGATTCGCTGGTCAGAGTTGATGGTCAATGCTCGATATGTCGCGTCAATCTTATCAAGGGGCGGTTGGGTTGCTGTGCAGAGAACGACAGTCGCCCCGCAACTGTGGACAAGAAATCGGAGAGCGACATTCAGCATGTGCACACAGTTGATTGGTATCTTCTGAACTTCATCCAGAATAATCACCGAGTTTGCCAGCTGATGCATTCGCCGCGGGCTTCGTGTGTACGCGCCAAACAATGCTTCCAGGAATTGAACCTGCGTGGTGAGTACAACAGGCGCGTCCCAGTTTTGCGCCAACAGGTTTTGCCTGCGGCTTTCTTCTTCGGGCGTCAGGTTGGAATGATGTTCAAGAACCACTCTGTCCAAATACTTACCGACTTCGTCTTTATCTTCCAAAATCTTTCTGATCTCTTCGGCATTTTGGTCAATGATCGAAGTGTAAGGGATGATGTAAAAGACCCTATCCATTTTGCAATTCTTGGCATGGTTCAGGGCGAAACGCAAACTTGCCAACGTCTTGCCTCCACCAGTCGGAACCGTCAATTGATAAATACCTTTTGGCTTCGCGGCAAAGTCAAAGCAGGCTTGTGACACCTGAGCGCGCAACTCATCAACTTCGTTCTTCTTTTCCTTTTTTTCGAACTCGCTTAATTTATCGTCCAATCGCTGGATCAAGGTCTCCCAGGGACGATATTGACCATAGTTTCGGATTTGGGCGTTGTTCGGAGACTCGAAGTCGGCGGTATCGAGTCTGTCCGCGTCAATCAGGCAACTGAGTAGAAAACGGATAAGCAATCCAGCTTTAAAGGCTGAAGTTACCTTCGAGTCCCCATTTTCCTCTTGGAGGCTTTTTAGTTTGGCGTAGATTTGTTCTGTCACTTCTTTCGAGAGCAAATTTTCCAGCGAATTTACAATTTCTTGCAGGTTTGATAGCGCCTCGGTTTTGCGTGTGCTTTCATCTGGCTTTTCCATGCGCCTTTTGAAATTGTTCTCTCCGTCGGGTGCAAGACAATCTATCAGCCCAGAGTGGTGGGAAGCAATGCACAAGGCTAAAACCTGCGCGGCGATTTTTTCCTTTTGCCCCTTGTTCCAGAGATTTTCGTAGATTACCTGCGCGCCTGACGTAGTGTGGTCTATCTTTCCCTTGTGCGCGATGGGGTCAATATATTCTTCTGCGTCTGGATCAATCAAGCCTTCTCCAGACAGAATATACCTTTGGAATTTGTCGCTGGCTTTCCCAAAATCATGTAACAAGCCAAGAATTTCGCCAGTCTCTTTCAATCCAATTTTTTCGGCAAACTGCCCTGCAAGTGTAGAGACTTCCGTAAGGTGATCCCAAAGATATTGGGGCTCCCTGTCTTTTTTGCGGAGGTGTGCAATGTGTTGATTTTTCATTTCAATCAGATTATATGACTGCGCCAACTCTTGCGCTTCTCTCACAAGCGCATTTCTCAACTCCACTAGCTCCACCACAATCCGCCCCCCGCCCCCTCACCCAGGTCAGCAATGTGGCTGTGCGGGCTAAGTCGGATATTCCCGCGTCACGGCCTAACTCCGCTGCCAGGTTACCTGTATTGGCGAGGTGGTCTTTCAGGCATTGCCATTCGGATTTTTCCAATCCTTCTTTGGAGTGCGCGTAATACATAAAGTGATACCGCCTTTACCATCAAATGAAAATTGTTTTGAATGTCCTCCGCACTATTAAAGAATCCCTTCTCTTCCAATGCCGGGCAGCGATGAAGTCAGGACGTTTCCCCGGGTACGCCTCTATTGTACAATAGATTCCTTGCGGGCGGGTAGCCTTTTGATGGGAAGCCATAAAGACACCTTCCGAAAAGTGGATTTTTCTCCACTATACAGCAGGCATGTTGCAGGTACTGCAACACATCCGGCGGGGATCGATCCTGTGGTGCCAAGCACGAGAGGAAAGGTTACGGTATAATTCCCCCCATGCCTCCCCTGATAGTTGGTGTTCGTTTCGCACAGATTGGCAAGGTTTACCATTTCGACGCCTCGTCGGTGCCAGAGATCAAGACAGGCGATCGCGTGATTGTAGAAACCTCGCGCGGCAAGCAACTCGGCGAGGTGACGCAATTGATCAAAAACCCCACCGCCGCCGCGGACGGCTGGAAACCCATCGAGCGAATTGCCACCCCGCGCGACCTGGTCCTGCGCCGCACCTGGGCACAAAAAGAAATCGAGGCGATGATCGCCTGCCGCGAGCGCGCCGCTCAATTGAAATTGGGCAGGATTAAAATCGTGGCCGCTGAATTCTCTTTCGATGGCACTCGTCTGACGCTGATGTTCAGCGCCGAAACCGAAGAAAAAGCCGACCTCAAGTCATTGCGGCACGACATGCAAAAGCAATACCAGCCTTCGCAAGTGGAGCTGCGGCAGGTCGGTCCGCGCGACGTGGCGAAAATACTGGGAGGCATGGGCGCCTGCGGTTTGGAAAGGCGCTGCTGCTCCAGGTTCCTGACTGAGTTCAGCCCCATCTCCATCAAAATGGCAAAAGAGCAAGGCATCTCGCTCACGCCACAGGAAATTACCGGCATGTGCGGACGTCTGCGCTGCTGTCTGGTCTACGAGTACGAGCAGTACGCCGCAGCGCGCAAGGAACTCCCCAAACGTAACAAGCGCGTCGTCACCCCCATGGGCGAAGGGAAAGTGGTGGACGTTTCTCCGCTGCTTATGACCGTGCGGGTGGAATTGCCAGAAGTCGGCGCGCGTGAGTTTTCCAGTGACGAGATCGAGCCATGGGATGAATTGGAAGCATTGCGGCGTAAATCCCAACAACCTTGCGAGAATTGCCCAAAAACGGGAAAAGAAAAAGCATGAGTGAAGATAACCCGAAAGCTCCCGATGCCTGGGAGAAACCTCAAACAATCCTGGTCATCCTGGCTCATCCGGATGACCCGGAATTTTTCTGCGGGGCCACGCTGGCCCGCTGGGCCAAGGCCGGCCACGAAATCCATTATTTCCTGCTGACCTGCGGCGACAAAGGCTCTCCTGATCCCAAGGCGAGCCCTGCTCAAATCTGTGGGATCCGCCACGCCGAACAGAAGGCCGCCGCAGCCATCATCGGAGTAAAATCCATACGTTTTTTGGACCTGGAGGATGGCTACCTGGTCCCAACGATTGATCTACGCCGGGAAGTGGTGCGCGCCATCCGCCAGACCAAGCCTGATATCCTCGTCACCTGCGACCCGACCAACTTCTACAACGTCCGCGAGGGCTACCTCAACCATCCCGACCACCGCTACGCCGGTCAGGCCGTTCTGGATGCCGTTTTCCCCGGCGCCGGGAATGCCCATTTCTTCCCGGAATTGCTAAAGGACGAGGGCCTGGAGCCGCATAGGCTGCGCGAAATCTGGGTCTCACTGACCGGCAACCCGACCGTCACCCTCGACGTGACCGATACCTGGGAGATCAAGATCCGGGCGCTGAAAGAGCACAAGTCCCAGATCGGCGATCCGCAGGAATTCGAGGAACGGATGAAATCGCGCCGCGCGGAGAAAAGCACTGAAGAGAATGTGTACTACGAGGAGAAGTTCCGCGTAATCAAGTTTGGTTGATCGTCTATATGTTACGGCGCAAGATTGCTCCAACATGCCCAGATTCTCGGCCCCTCTCCTGTCCCCCCATTTTCGCTTAGCGAATTCCTGGCAGGCTTGAGCATGAAGTGGGCGAAAATGGGGGGATGAAAGGGGGGCTTAACCCTCCCCCAAGTTTGATTTATTATCAATTCGGCCTCTTTTTGTCGAATTTAGCATCAAACCAGGCAGGAGCTATCATGGCCGAAAGAATTATCAATAATTTTTCCATCACCATCGGAACAGTCAACGGGTCCGGCTCGCAGACGGCCAACGTGACGCTGCTGCGGGCACTATTCAAAATGGGCATCCCGGTTTCCGGTAGGAACCTGTTCCCGTCCAACATCCAGGGACTGCCCACCTGGTATACCCTCCATCTCAGCCAGGACGGGTTTACGGCCCGGCGAGACGAGCAGGAGGTTGTCGTCAACGTAAACCTGGCCTCGTTCGCGCGCGACCTGGCAGCCGTATCGCCCGGTGGCGCGTTTTTCTATGCCGACGATATCAAACTGCCCATGCGTCACCTTCAACAATCAGGAGAACGCTTTCCACTCCTACACCTGGGGCAAGGATCACGAAGCGCCTCTGCACGAGATTTCCTTTGTCCCTGTTCTCGACGAAATCAAGTTGGAAGGCGAGTTCGAGCATGGCAGCGTGCGCGAAGTGACCATGCACGATGGCTCGACGATCATTCTTAAAAAACTCGACAAGGACTACGATCCGACGGACCGGGCCAATGCTTTCCAGACGCTCGAAAGGGCCCAAAAGAACGATTGGCTGTTGACGGGGCTGATCTACATTGACACAACGAAACCAACGCTGGCCGACATCTACAATTTGGTGGATACTCCACTCAACCGCCTGGCCGAGGCGGACCTGCGGCCGGCGCGCCAGACGATCGACAAGATCAATGCGACGATGTTTTGACCCCCCTCAGTCCCCCCATTTCTGAACTACGAAATGGGGGGATGTCCGAAGGACAGGGGGGTGGGTTAAGGTAAAATATATCCATGCTCCAGATCACTCCCACCCTCACCATCCCCGACGACGAACTAACCTTCACTTTCGTTCGTTCCTCCGGCCCCGGCGGGCAGAACGTCAACAAGGTGGCGACGGCGACCCAACTGCGCTTCGACGTGCGCAACTCCCCCTCCCTGCCCGAGGAGGTGAAGGCGCGGCTGATAAAACTGGCTGGTTATCGCATGACACAGGATGGAATTCTGGTGGTCGAAGCCAAACGTTATCGCACCCAGGAGCAGAACCGAGCCGACGCCGAACAGCGGCTGGTGACACTTATTCAAAAAGCGCTGGTCAGGCCGAAGAGACGCCGATCAACACGACCCAGTGCGGCTTCACAGGCAAGGCGAATTGAATCAAAGAAGCGGCGTGGGAGGATCAAACGCATCAGGCAAGCCGCCCCCAGCCACGACGAATGAGAGGAATTCTGCGACGATCGAACCCGGGAGGTGGAAGTTCGAAAGCCCTTACTCCAGATTTGCGAGGATGTCGGGAATTGCCTCCAATACATCTCCTGCCATGACTGCGGCAGTACTTCCCTGGAACCCGGCGGCAGTCAGCCCCGCCTGGGCATGGATCCATGCCCCGGCCCGCGCCGCGTCGTAGGCGTCCACGCCCTGGGCACGCAGACCGGTGATCAGACCAGCCAGCACGTCGCCCGTCCCGGCACGTGCCAGGGCGGGTGTCGCCACCGGGATGGTGGTCGTGCGTCCATCCGGCGCGGCGATAACGGTAAACGCGCCTTTCAGCACGACGACGTGCCCCCACTCCTGGGCAAATTTACGTGCCACGGTCAAGCGGTCTTTCTGGATTTCGTCAGTCGCCAGGCCGGTCAATACAGACATTTCACCCGGATGGGGCGTCAAAATGGCCGGCGCAGGGAGCAGTTTCGGCCAGTCGGGGAGTTTTGCCAGCAGCTTCAGCCCGTCAGCATCGAAAACCAACGGGGGCAAGGAAACAAGCTTGGGGTCCGTTTTTGCCCCGGGGTTCTGGACGAAGCCCATCCGCCCGTGAGCCGGTTTCTCCGACGCACCGTCGAGCAGACCCACGATGAAGTCCCTGGTGGTATCTTCCAGTCCAAGGCCGGGACCAATCAAGAGCGCAGTGGCGCGTTCGAGGTTTTTAATCAACACGTCCGCCGCGCCGGAGGCAATGACGCCCATCTCGTGCGGCAGAAGCACCCAGGTCGCTTCGGGAAATTGGCCTGCCAACGCCCCGTGCAAGGAGGCAGGTACAGCCAAAGTCACCAGCCCGGCGCCGATGCGGTAGGCGGCTTTGCCGGCCAGCAGTGCCGCGCCGGTATAATTCACCGACCCGGCTGCAATGAGCACAGTCCCGAAGGTGCCCTTGTGAGCATCGGTGGGTCGCGCTGGAAGAATAGGCAAAACCAACCCTTCGTCCGCCACTTCGTTTTTAACCGCCTGCCAGGTTTTTAAATCGTCTAATCGGCCTATACTCACCACGCGTAGTTCACCGCCCAAGTCATAGGCGGGTAGTTTCAGCAGACCCTGCTTGACAGCCGCCATCGTGACGGTCGCATCGGCCGGTACGGTCTGCGCAGCAGCCTGGCCGGTATCGCAATCCACCCCGGATGGACAGTCTACGGCAATGATGGAGGGAGGCCATTCCATCTCGGCGACGATCCCCTGCACAGCGGCGAGAACCTCTCCAATTTCATCTTTGAGGGGCAGCTTGAAGCCCGTGCCAAGCACCCCATCCAGGACGATATCTGCATTTTCAAGAAAGGCTTGCAGTTGTTGAAAACCATCGTCTTTTTCAGCCAGGTAGATTTCTCCATCGGCCTCCTCCAGTCGCTTGACCTGCGCGTCGCCCGTCAATTTACGATGAACAAGATATGCACGCGCCGTCCAACCTTTTTCTGCCAGGCGTGCCAACGCGACCAGGGTATCGCCGCCATTGTTGCCGGGGCCAACCAGACCGAGAACCTGAATTTCCTCTTCCTCCTCCTGGGCATAAGCCAGCTTCAATACTTCCCGTGATAAATTGTAGCCAGCATTCTCCATCATTTTTTCGTAGGTCAGGCCATTGGTGTCAGCTTCCTGTTCAATGGCGCGCATTTCAGGTACGGTCACGAGTTTCATATCAGATACCTCCATAATACTTCCGTCGTTTTCTGCTCACATAAATCATCTAGCCGATGCGAACCGCGAGAAAATTTCACACGAGTATTATAACGTCAATCGATCTCCAGGGTATAGAGAATCGCGGCGTTATAGGAAAAGATATGGGGTTGTTCTTATTTTCTTCCTCATTGCGGCAAATCCCAGAGGACCTTTACTCAAAGATGGCTTTCGCAACAAATCCGCGCCGTCAAGCGAAAAAAGGAATTCGATCGTAAAAAATGGGGTAAACGAATTGGCGATTTCCCCTTGCAATAAATCGAAAGTTCGTCTATGCTTAACTCTCATAAGGAGACAGGCAGCACATGCTGAACTCCATGTCAGAAACGGTTCTTACCAATCGCAAAAGGAGAGAAGAGATGAAAAAATTAGCATTTGTCCTGAGTGTTGTGGTCCTCGCCAGTCTGGTACTGACGGCTTGTGGATCAAAAGCGACTCCCTCACAAGGCGGTAGCCACACGGCCGGTCTGCCCGACCTGGGGGGCAAAACGATCACCGTAGCCGTCGAAAACGCCTACCCGCCCTTCAACAATATTGACGAAGCTACCAATAAAGCCGTCGGCTGGGATTATGATACCGTCGCCGAAATCTGCAAACGTATCAATTGCGTGCCCGAATTCAAGCAGTCCGCCTGGGACGGTATTTTCCCCGCCATGCAGGCCGGCGAATATGATATGCTCGCTGATGGTGTAACTTCCAGGGCAGGACGCAACTGGGCAGTGGATTTCTCGATCCCTTATACCTTCGTCAGTCAGCAGCTACTGGTCAGGGCCGACGAAGCCAATACCCTCGACGATTTTGTAGCCAATGCCGACCTCAAGGTCGGCTCCCAGATTGGGACCACCAATTACATTGCGGCCACAGAGTATTTCCCCGATAAACAAATCCTTACATATTCGGATTTCGGCGCAGCCGTACTGGCCCTGATGGCCGGTGATATTGACGGGGTCGTTCTGGACGATACTGTGGCAGCAGGGTTTATGCAGCAAAATGCAGGGGAACTAAAAGTGATAGGCGCAGTCCTGACCGGCGATTCCCTGGCCTTCGTCTTCCCGCCCGGCAGCGACCTGGTAGGCCCGGTGAACGCTGCCCTGCGGTCCATGCACGATGACGGCACGCTGACCCAATTGAATGAAAAATGGGGTCTGGCCGATCCCGCCGAGACAGAACTCGAGTAATCTGGAAGATGACCGTTTCTGATACCGGCAGGATGGGGATTGTTCCCCATCCTGCCAATTATAATAACGATGGAGCGCGCGCATGGAAGTTACCCAGAAACGTAAGCTCCCGGGAATTATCCCCGGCGGGTTGAGTGTTTCAAAATGGCCCTGGTGGGCGATTGTACTGGCTTTTGCAGGTTTATTCCTCGTATTCCTGATCGTGGGTTCGCGTAATTATCATGATACCTTCTTCTACCTGACCCAGGGGATTGTTACAACACTGCGGATTACATTCTTCTCATTTTTGCTGGCCACAGTCCTCGGCCTGCTGACCGGATTAGCGCGCGTCTCGAAGAACACATTCTTACGCAATATCTCGACATTATATGTGGAGGTGGCGCGCGGAATCCCTTTGATGGTTTTAATCATCTATATTGCTTACGCGCTTTTTCCATTGGTTGTAAGTGTAATCACCGACATCGGGAATTGGGGCCTGTCCATCTTACCGGCCAGCGGTTTCTTCCAGGCTATGTCTGCTTATACAATCAGGGCCATCTCGCCCGAAGGACGCGCCATTATCGCCCTCGGGATCGGCTATGGCGCTTTCGAGGCGGAAGTATTCCGGGCCGGTATCCAGTCCATCAGCAAGGGACAAATGGAAGCAGCCAAATCGCTGGGGATGACTTATTTTCAAGCCATGCGATTCATCATCCTGCCACAGGCGATCCGCCGCGTTCTGCCCCCGCTGGGGAACGATTTCATCGCCTGCTTGAAAGACTCATCCCTGGTAAGTGTAGTAGCCGTCAATGAGTTGACCCAGATGGGGCGCTTACGCACCGCCAGTACCTTCCGCGCCCTGGAAACCTATAACGTAATCGCCTTCCTTTACCTTTCCATGACCCTGCTTCTATCCACTCTTGTGCGTTGGTTGGAGAACAGGATGAAGATAGATGAATGAGTAAACGAAAACGAGCGACCAGGATGATCGCTCGTTCTTCATGCGCTGGGGGGGACTTGAACCCCCACGCCTTGCGGCACATGCCCCTCAAGCATGCCTGTCTGCCAGTTCCAGCACCAGCGCGAGCAGGTCGTATTATAATCGGGTTCAGTTGCCTGTCAAGAAAGACATCCGGTGATTACCCACGTCGTTGTTCCGCCCTCTAAAGCGACATAAATGTCGCAACACGTAGGGCGACATTTATATCGCTTTTGCTTGCACCGTGAGATTCGGCAACTTATGGGTAATCGCCAGAGACACCCTGAATACATAACATAATGGAGGACTCATGACTCGCATCGTTGTTGACGCCATGGGGAGCGACGAATTCCCCACCCCAGACGTCGTCGGGGCGGTGATGGCTGCCCGCGAGTATGGCGTGGAAATCATCCTGGTCGGAGACGAAGCCAAAATCGGGCTCGTCCTCGCCGCGCAGAATCCCGGTGACCTCCCCGTCCGTGTCGTCCACGCGCCCGAGATGTTGACCATGGAAGATAAAGGCATGGCGCTCGTCCTGAAAGCCCGCCGCCCGAACTCAAGGAATTCGATGGCTGTTGGGATTGATTTGGTCAAGAACGGCGAAGCGGACGCCTTCGTCACAGCCGGCAATACCGGCGCGGCCTCCGTGACCGCTTACTTCCGGCTGGGCCTGATCCCCGGCGTGGACCGCCCCGGGCTGGCGCCCGTCTTCCCGACTGCGAGCGGCTCCTGTGTGGTCATTGACGTGGGCGCCAACCCGAATTGCAAACCCGAAAACCTGCTCCAATTTGGCATCATGGGCAGCGTCTACGCCGAGAAGGTGCGCGGCTTGCAGAATCCAAAAGTCGGGCTGCTCTCCAACGGCGAGGAAGCCGGCAAGGGCAACGACCTGGTCAAGCACACCTATCCGCTGCTGAAACACTCCGGCTTGAATTTCTACGGGAACGTGGAGGGGAAAGAGGTCATTGGCGGCGTTGTGGACGTAGCCGTCACAGACGGTTTCACCGGCAACGTGATGCTTAAATCATCCGAAGCGGTCGCCAAGCTGATTCTCGAAAAGGTCAAAGAGTTGATCAAGAATGGCCCGTTGACGGCCAAGATCGGCGGCGCGCTGGTCCGCCCGACCTTACGCAAGATCAAGAGGCTGCTCGATCCGGAAGAAGAGGGGGCCGCACCGCTGCTGGGTGTCAACGGCCTGGTCTTCATCGGCCACGGCCGCTCGAACGAGATTGCCATCAAGAATGCCGTCCGCGTTGCCAAAAATGCCGTTGAGGCGAAAGTGCTGGACTCCATCTGCTCGGCTATCGAGCAATCACTCAAGGAAAAGTAGAGAAAAAATGAAAACTGTCACCAATTCGAAATTGATCCGTCGTAACGCCAAAATTGGGCAATACACCAGCCTGGGGGCATTGGTTGTTCTTGGGATTGGCCTGTTCATTACCTTCAAGATGCCAGACAAATTTGCCTATTCCCTGGTTGCCCTGCTGCTCGGCTTTTTCATGTCACAAATGGGCATTTACTTCACCAATCGCTGGGGTCGCAACCCCCGGCCGGACGAAATCATTGATAAAAGCCTGAAAGGCCTGGGGCGAGAATACACCATGTATCACTTCGTTACCCCGGTTTCACATTTGCTGGTCGGCCCGGCGGGCATCTGGGCGATCATGCCGTATTACCAGAGCGGGACCATTACCTACCAGAAGAAACGCTGGCGGATCAAGGGCGGCGGGTTTGCTCAAAATTACCTGCGTATCTTCGGGCAAGAGAATATTGGCCGCCCGGAACTGGAAACTGAGGCGGAGATCGATTCGGCGAAACGCTATCTGAAGCGTACACTGCCCGAAGGGACCGAGATTCCTCTGGTTGGGGCTGTACTTCTGTTTGCTAATCCAAAAGTGGAGTTAAAGGTAGACGATGCACCTCTGCCAGCCATGCTGCCCAAAAACCTGAAAGATTTCCTGCGTGAAAAAGGCAAAGAAAAATCCATCGGCGACCTGACGCTGGAGGCGATCCGCAAGGCTTTGCCAAAGCCAGATAAAGAAGAATAATGGCTGCGAATATCTCAAATCTGACAGGTCAAACGAAGGCCTGTCAGATTTGATTTATGGTACACTTGTTCTAAATCTAACGTCAAATATGGATAGCGAAATTTCCTGTCATTCTCCTGGTAGGACACCGGGACGGTGTGAGCCCCGAAGGGGCGACATCGTACCCGTAGGGTAAGAATCTCCGCCCGCAGGGCGGGAGACCCTTCGCTGCGCTCAGGGTGACACCTCTTTGTGTACTTTTGGCTCTCAAGTACCTTTTCCATAACTCACGTTAAATCTAAAAGAGTCAGACGTAGAAATCGTATGCCATCAATTGTTGCCTTAGACATCGAAACCACCGGCCTGGACCCGCAGACGGACGCCGTTATAGAAATCGGGGCGCGCCGCTTCGACGGCCCCCGCGTCGAGGACGAATGGACGACACTCGTCAACCCCGGACGCCACATCCCGGAATTCATCAGCAGCCTGACCGGTATCAGCGACGAGATGGTGCAGCAGGCACCCCGCATCCGCGATGTGCTGAACGAATTAGCAGCCTTTATCGGCGACGCGCCCATCCTGGGACACAACATCCAATTCGATCTTTCCTTCTTCAAAAAATATAAATTATTCGAACTCAACGAACGCATTGACACCTACGAACTGGCTGCCGTGTTGATGCCGTCGGCCGGTCGTTACAACCTGGGCTCGTTGGTCCAGCAGCTTGGCATCGCTCTCCCCGCCACCCATCGCGCCCTCGACGATGCACGCGCCACACACGGCATCCACCAACGGCTGATTGCTCAGGCAGGTGAATTACCACTCGACCTGCTGGCCGAAATCGTCCGGCACAGCGAACCGATCGAGTGGGATGGGGCGTGGGCTTTTCAGCAGGTCCTGCGGGCGCGCTCACGTGAGGGCATACAGGCTAAACGTGTGCAGAAGCAGGCAGAGGGCTTCGTCGTGAGCGCTCAGCCGAACGGTCCTCTTTACCAGCCGGAAGAAGAAAAGCGCAAGGGACCACCCATCCAAATCCCAAAAGAGCCAATCCCAATTGACCCGGAAGAAGCCGCCTCCGTCCTCGAACACGGTGGACCATTCGTCCAATATTTCGAGAAGTACGAATACCGGCAGGAGCAAGTCGAAATGCTGCGGGCGGTGGCAAACGCCCTGTCGCACGGGCAGCACCTGATGGTCGAGGCTGGCACCGGGGTGGGCAAGTCGTTCGCGTACCTCGTCCCGGCGGCGCTGTTCGCCCTGCAAAACAACACGCGTGTAGTTGTCTCGACCAACACCATCAACCTGCAGGACCAGCTCATCAAAAAGGATATTCCCGACCTGCGTGCGGCGCTCGGCCTGGACCTGCGGGCGGCTGTGCTCAAAGGACGCTCCAATTATCTTTGCCCGCGCCGCCTGGAACTGCTGCGCAAGCGCGGACCGGGCACCGCCGATGAAATGCGCGTACTGGCGAAGGTGCTGGTCTGGCAACTGGGCAACGCCAGCGGCGACCGCACCGAGATCAACCTGACCGGCCCATCGGAACGCGACGTGTGGATCCACGTATCGGCCGAAGATGATGCCTGCACGAGCGAAACCTGCCTGGAGCGCACCGGCGGCGCCTGCCCGTTCTTCCGCGCCAAACAGGCTTCGCAGAACGCTCATATCCTGGTCGTCAACCATGCTCTGTTATTAACCGACGTGGCCGTCGGCAACCGCGTCCTGCCAGATTACGAGCACGTCATCATTGACGAAGGCCATCACCTGGAGTCCGCCACTACCGATTCCCTGTCCTTCCGTCTGACCCAGAGCGACGTGGAACGCCTGATCCGCGAGGCGGGCGGCTCCAACTCCGGTATTTTGGGGCATCTGCTTTCCACGGCGCGTGACCAGACCCGCCCATCCGATTTTGCGCTGCTGAACCAAAAAATCGAGCGCGCCACCGATCTGATCTGGCGTTTTCAAGAGCAGGCGCGGCTCTTCTTCGACGCTACGGCTGAATTCGTCGCCTCCCAACGCGAAGGGCAGCCCACCAGCACCTACGCTTACCAGGAACGCATCCTGCCGGCCACGCGCACGCAGCCGGATTGGGATAATGTGGAAATCACCTGGAGCGCGGCCAGTGAAACGCTTTCACTGTTCATCGCCCTGCTCGGTGAAATTCAAAAAGGCGCAACCGAACTCTACTCCGACGGCCTGGAAGCGCTGGAAGACGTCATCAGCAACCTGGGCAACCTCTACCGGCGACTCACCGAAGCGGAGAGCATGGTCGGCTCGATGATCTCTGAACCGGCCAGCGATTACGTTTATTGGGTGGAAGTCAACCCGAATAACAACCGGCTGGCGCTCAACGCTGCTCCGATCCGCGTCGGCCCGCTGGTCGAGAAATATCTCTGGCACGAGAAACGCTGCGTCATCCTGACCTCCGCCACGCTCACCACGCATGGAGAATTCACCTACCTCCGTAATACGCTGACCGCCGACGAAGCCGACGAATTGGCTCTCGGTTCTCCCTTCGACTACGAGAGCGCCGCGCTGCTATACCTTCCCAACGACATCGCCGAACCAAACGCACACGAATTCCAGGGTCAACTCGACCGCACCCTGATCAATCTCTGCAAAGCCAGCGGCGGTCGGACCCTGGTCCTGTTCACCTCGTACGCGCAGCTGAAGCGTACCTCGAAAAACATTGCCGGTCCGCTGGCCCAGCAAGACATCATCGTCTATGAGCAGGGAGAGGGAGCCTCGCCAAACGCCCTGCTCGAGTCCTTCAAGAGTTCGGAACGCGCCGTGTTGCTCGGTACGCGCTCCTTCTGGGAAGGTGTGGATGTGCCCGGGGAGGCCCTTTCGGTGTTGGTCATCGTCAAGTTGCCCTTCGCGGTCCCATCCGACCCGTTGGTGGCGGCGCGTTCCGAGACCTTCGAGGATCCCTTCAACGAATACCACCTGCCGGAAGCCATCTTGCGCTTCCGCCAGGGCTTCGGGCGGCTCATCCGCACTCAATCAGATCGCGGCGTAGTTGCCATCCTGGACCGGCGTGTGCTCACAAAAGCATACGGGAAACTCTTTATCGAATCGCTGCCACGTTGCACGCTGCGGGTTGGCTCGCTGGCTGAATTGCCGCGCGCCACGGCAAAATGGTTGGGTATATAATAGCAATGGAGTAATGAAAATGGATGAACTAAAATACGAAAAACTCAGCCAGGTACAAGGACGTTTGGAAGCTGAGATGATCGAAAGCTATCTGGAGGCTCAAGGCATTGACGTCGAACTTATCCAGGAATCCGTCGGTCATTCAGCCTTCCCAGTGACGGTTGATGGGCTGGGACGCGTCCAGATTTTTGTGCCCAAGGATAAAGTCCAGGAAGCGCGCCAATGGCTCAAAACCTACCGGGAAGGAATTAAAAAGGAATAAACTTTGTCCGCAAACGATACCGTCATCCTGGTCACGAACAAAGGGATGGGAAAAGGTCCAGAAGATTTGCAGTTGACCTTGATCGGTAAATACCTGCAACTTCTTGACCAGAATGGAGAACTTCCCACGCGATTTGTTTCTACACAGAGGGGGTCAAACCGGTGACGGACGGGTCGCCCGTGCTGGAGCAACTGCGTGCATTGGAGAAAAAGGGGGTCAGGTTGGTTGTGTGCTCGACTTGCCTAAACTACTTCGGATTAGCCGATAAAATAGCAATTGGAGTTGTAGGGGGAATGGACGACATTCTGGAGGCGCAACTAAAGGCCAAGAAAGTTATCCCTCTTTAAACAACAATTCCACCCCTAGAACGCGCAAATACCGGTGTGCTCAAATGCGCACCGGTGTTTTGTCAACGAATGTTATTTCTTGCGATCCAAATATAGCTTGTACCCGAAATAGACGCCGATGCAAAGAACGAGATCAATAACGAAAATCGGCCAGCCGGCTTTCAACACTGCACCGAGGACATTCCACGAGGATCCGGCTGTAGTTGGGAAATAGACCAGCCACATGACCGCCGCAGTCACCGCGAATACCGTTGCGAAGACCGCCACAGTCCAGGTTACCATTCTCGAAAGTTTCTTTTTCTTGTCGTTCATATGCGCTCCTATTTTTTGTATGTTGGAAAAATTGTAGCACTTTATCAAAGAAAACAAAATTGCATTTACCTTACTTTTTCAATTTGAACGATCACATTATGGTCGGAATATACAACACGCGCCTGCACATCCCGATCCTCAAAAAGGGCTGCAATTTTCCCACCTGCAAGAAAATGGCTGCGCATAAGAAGTATCTTTTCCATAAACGCAATCAGTTTAACCGCGAATTGGTTAATGTCCGGCTCGACGATGAGCAGCCTTCCACCGGGAGAAAGGACGCGCCAAAGCTCGCCAGCCGTCCGGCTCTGATCAAGGACGTGATGCAGCGCGTCCATCATGATGACCCGGTCGAAGGTCCCGGATGGGAATGGGAGACATTCCGCTGGGGCGCAAGCAGTTGCCAACCCCTTATCCGCGGCGCGGCGTAACATGCCGTGCGACAGGTCCACGACAACCGCCTCCCGCACCATATTGCGCAACGCCGCGGCGACACGCCCCGTTCCCCCGCCCGCGTCGAGCAGGACGCTATTTGGGGACAGGGACAGCAACCCAATCAGCGGCTCGGTAACAGTGAATTGCGCCGCCCGGTCATAGAGGCCGGCGATCAAATTGAAATGATCGAAGGGCATGTCAGGATCCGATAGTAATGTAATCCTTGATGCCGTCAAAAGTGGCAGGGCCGACACCGGGGACGTTCTGGATATCTTGTATGGCCTGGAAAGGCCCATTTTGAAAGCGATAATCCACGATAGATTGCGCCGTTGTCGGCCCAATACCCGGTAAGGTATCCAGCTCGGCCACGGTCGCCGTGTTGATATTCACCCGTCCGGCGTTGACATGGCTCGTGTCCACAATTCCAGGCACGTCAATTTGCTGGCCGTCTTCGAGCGGCTTCGCCAGATTGATGCTCTCCTGCTCCGCTCCGGGGAGAAAACCACCCGCAGCCTGGACGGCGGCGTCTACCCGGCTGCCTGCCGGCAAGGTATACACACCCGGCGTCGCCACCGCACCGCTGACATAAACCGTCAACATTCCCGGCGTGGCAGTCGGGAGCAAAGTGACAGCCTCACCGCGCGGACGAGAAGCCGCCAGCCAGATGATGCCTGCTGCCAGCAGGCCAATCAAAGCACCACAGGCAATATTCAAAAACGTCTTCATCTTTCCTCCGTCAGCCAAGCAGACCCGCCGCGACGATAATGGTAAACGTGCTAACGAACCAATGGATGAGCAGGGGGTAGACGAAGGACTTCGTCCGCCAGGCTACCCAACCAAAGGCAAACCCGCCGAAGATGGTCGAAAGCGTCTCGACCTCCGGCTTGCCAATGTGCGCCAGCGCGAATGGCACCGCCTGGAGCCAGATGGCTTCTGGCCCGAACTTGCGGGCAAAACCGAACAACAGCCAACCCCGGAAAATAAATTCCCAGCCGAAGAGGTCCAGGAAAGTGCTCCAGGGCAGACCGGGAACTAGCGATTTGTAGTAGTCCTGCATCGTCACGTCGCCGCGGCCCATCATCCACAACACCGGCGCGATCAAAACGATTCCGCCCAGAGTCAAAATGATCCCGGCTTTCCAGTCGCCGAAGGTTAAGCCGAACTCGCCCGGTTTCTGGCGGAAGACCAGCAAAACGATGAGCATCGGGATGATGAAATACAGCAAGGTGCGATCAATAATTTTGGTCGAGAGACCAGTATGATCCCAGCCGGGGAACCACTTCGTCCAGGGAGCCAACTGCGGGTGGTAGGAGTCCATCATCAGCAATAGGGTGCTGACAACCACCAGGACAGCAATTTTCCAGTCGAGATGAAGTTTTTCGCCGAAGAGTTTCTTCATACCTCACCTAATATGGGAAATAGGTCCGATTCCCGTTCGGACCGAATAACTGAATAAGTTTACCTCCATCGCGCCAAAGCTCCAGGCCCCAGTTGGTAAACAGCAGGACAATTGCCAGCGACGCCAACAGGATGGCGACTCTTCCGCTACGCGTCTGCCAGCGCACTCTCAGGTCGGACCACCCGCCGGTCCAGCAATAGGCAGCCAGGATGGCGAGGAACGGCACCGTCGCCAGGTGGAAGCGATCTTCGGCAATGATGAACAGGTGCGGCGTGATATAGCCAATCAAAAACAGCGTCAACAGAAGAGTCTCTTTCCGCCAGCGGGCCAACGCCAGGCCGAAAGCGCCGAATGTACTGACCAACACAAACGGCAAGCAGAGGATGGCCGCGATCAACAAAAGCAGTGAGATTGGAAGGTGGCCGAAGAAATCGTTCGAGTAGAAATAGGTCAGGGCGCGCCGTTCCAGGCCAAAGAAATAACCCATCCGGCGGACGACCAGATACGGGAAACGGGCGGGATCGGCTTGGACGAATTCCACGGCTTTCCCGCGGCCTATAGCGTCGCGTTGACCGTCATCCAGCATCGGCAGCAGGTCGAGCGATTGCGGATACTGGAATGTTCCGCTGCCGGCCGGGTGGTAGCCGACATACAGGTCGTATCCCAGCGCCGACTCGATCCCGGTCAACTTATGATGCAGGAGCGTGTTCCGCACCATCCAGGGCAACGTGACCAGCGCCACCGTCGCAAAGACCACCACTGCCATTTTTCGCTGGTGCAGCACAAACCAGACCCACAGCACCGCCAACCCGGCAAACCCTAACGAGACCGAGCGTGTCAACGCCGTCAAACCGAGCAGGATCCCCCCCAGCACAAACCACTGCCAGGTCAATTTCTCGGAAGCCTTAAGCAGAACCAGCATCGAACTGAGCACCAGCACAAAGAACAGGTTTTCGGTCGCCAGGGAGAGCGGATAGATCACCAGCATCGGGTACAAGGCAATGACCCAGGCTACAATAACGGACGCGCGTGGACGGCGGCAAGGGGAACGGTCGGTCGAACCATCCGGGAAGAAGCGGCGTGCCAGCGCATACGTCAACGGGGCCAGTGAGGCTGCCAGCACCGTCTGCGCCAGCCGGGCGATAAAAAAACGCTTCGCCCCCACGCCAAAGACGAAATAAATCAGCGCCAGGAAGACCGGGTAAAGCGGGGGGCGGAAGGAGGTGAGCACGCCGCGCGGGTCGTAGTTCACGCTGGTCAGGTCGAGGGGAATGTACGGCTGGATGAGCGGCAGGTCCTGCTGGGCGTACCAGCGGTAGCCATTCCCGGCCACGATGGAGCGCGCCAGCATGTCATATTGGAACATGTCATCCAGCCCGATGCCCAAGTTCGTTGCCAGCAGCACCGGGACAAGACGCAAGACCAGCGCCGCAACGAAAATCTGAGCCGGGAAGGCTTTGCCAGACTTTAGCCATCTCCAAAAAGTACGCATTGGCTTGATTTTACCCCGAAATCAATTCGTCAATGATTTTTCCCGATAAGAGCTCGCTCCCAAACTGACACGCAGCTCAGGCTCACTGGGAATCTCCGTGACTCACTGCCACATCTAGCAGCAAAGTATAGGACAAATTGCCAATTTGTCCCACGTTTACCGCATCATCATGGCAACTCCCAGAGAGCCGCAACCCAAGGTGAATGCAGAATTGAATCAGACATGCTATAATCCCCCCGAGCCAAATATGGAGAAGCAAACTCTAGCGTCGGGAGAAGGATTATGCCCAAGCACCGCACAATCATTCTAAGAGTAGCTGGTTTGTTCGTGTCATGCCTTCTGGTTCTGGCCGGCATTCTGATGCTGAGACGGTCGTCTATCATTCCAGGGTTGGTCATGACCATTGCCGCGACTTTGCTCTTCGTGCTGACAGCTTTCTTCAACGAAAAATATCCGTTGGGGGATGACGACGCGAAAGCTTTCAAGCCTTATCTCGCCCCAGTTCTCTTCTGGCTGGGCAGTGCAATCTCCCTGGTTTTCGTCGTCAGTGCCATGTCAGACCCGGAAAGACGAGCCTCGGTAGACCGTTGGGTCACGGCCGGCTGGTTTGGGAGTCTCCTATGCCTGATAATCGGAATGCTGTGGGTCACTCACTGGCGGCCTCCAAAATGGAGGCAAATCAGGGACTGGTTCGGGCAGAATAAACAAGAATTACTCATCGTGACGGCACTACTCCTGGTCGGCGCGTTCCTGCGTACATACATCCTCACTCAGCATCCTTACCCGTGGTCTGGCGATGAGGCATCCGTAGGGATCGAGGGTAGCAGAATCCTGAAAGGCGAAGTGACCGACTTCTTCGCCGCTGGCTGGTCCGGGCAGCCTAACTGGTCTTTCGTACCGACCGCACTGGCTGAGATTATCTTAGGAAAGACCATCCTGGCCATACGCGTTGTCAGCGTGACGGAAGGAACGCTGGCTATCCTGTTCCTCTATTTGCTGGCTCGCGAACTGTTTGGCAGGACAATCGCGGCATTGGCCGCCGGGTTCCTGGTCGCTTTCCCGGTGCATATCCAGTTCAGCCGCATCGGCGTGAATAATATTATTGACAGCCTGACCGTCTGCCTGGTCCTATGGCTGGTGATACGTGCAATCCGCAAAGGACGCCCCAGTGATTACCTGTGGGCGGGGATCGCGGGAGGGTTGGCATTCTACACTTACGTCGGCAGCCGGCTGGTGCTAGCACTGGCGTTCTTCGTGCTCGCTTATACCGCCATCCGTCAACGCGGCTTCCTGCGTTCACATTTATCGCACCTTGGGATCTTCCTGGCTGGAGTTGTTGTTGCCATCGCCCCCCTGGGATATTACTTCATACGCCACCCCGATATTTTCATGACCCGCATTGGACAGGAAAGCATCTTCCTCAACCACTGGCTGGTCACCCAGTCGCAGCGCAGCGGGCAGAGCATCCCCGCCATCCTCTGGAAACAGTTCACCGACACGGTCTTGGTCTACATCTCCCAGCCTGCGGTTGGTAACTTCTTTAATTCCCCCATGCCCTACCTGACCATCATTGGGTCAATCTTTTTCCTGTTCGGGATGGGGTACGCCTTCATAAAACTCCTGGAAACGAGGATGATGACCTTGCTGGTCTGGTTTTGGTTAATGGTCATTGTCGGCGGCGTCCTGACCCTCAGCCCACCCGCCAATACCCGGCTGGTGATGACCGCACCGGCTGTTGCGCTCTTCCTTGCACTGGGTATCTACAAATTCACTGATTACATCTTGAAGCTGAAAATATTCAATCAACGCTGGCAAACGATCGTCAGCGCTGTTTTGGTGCTGTTCCTGGTAGCGCAAAATATCGCCTTCTATTTTGGCATCTACCGTTACCGGGACTATTTCGAAGATGCTTCCAGCGAATTTTCACAGCAAATTGGCCTGGAATTGCAGCGGCTTGGACCAGACTATGACTATTACCTGTTCGGGCTGCCGAGGGTCTTCGCCGCCTTCCCCACCACGGTGTTCCTCGCTCCTGATAACGAAATGTTCGACCTGAACGATGACTCGGTTGACAACTTGACTCTTCGACCAGGTAAAGCGAATATCTTCGTTGCCATCCCCGAAAACCGCTCGGACCTGGAAGCGATCGCCCAAAAATATCCCGGCGGGACCTGGGAAGAAATCCCGAGGCATTACAAAGTGGAAGTGTTGTACTACGCATATATCATACGCCCATAATGATGACTCGCTCTGAAATCAAACGTCCCGGGCGCGTGGTTCTCCTGGCACTGGCTGTATCGGTCTTTGCCTCCTGGAACGGCCTGCGCCTGGGTGAAGCGATCTTCTTCTGGAAGACATTGGCAGAATATGGCGCACACCCGCTCTATATCGCCATGAGCGGCGGCGTCTGGTTCATCGCCGGGCTATTGCTCGCCTGGGGCCTGTGGCGGGGAAAAGCCTGGGCCTGGCTAGCGGCCATCGGCGGCGCAGCCGGCTACGGGTGCTGGTATTGGTTCGATCGGCTGGTCCTGCAAAAGCCGCACGCCAATTGGCCGTTTGTCCTGGGCGCCAGCGTGATTTTCCTGCTCTTTATCCTTATTATTCTGTTCTCGCGCAATACAAGGCGATTCTTCCAAAGAGATGCTCATGAGCGAAAACCTGAAAATTCAACATTTGCGTGACCGCAAAGCCAAAACGCGACTGGGCGGAGGCCCGGAGCGGATCGAGGCCCAACACAAGAAGGGCAAACTAACCGCCCGCGAACGCCTGGACCTGCTGCTCGATAAGGGGTCGTTCCACGAGACTGACCCGTTCGTCGTCCACCGCGCCCACGATTTTGGCCTGGAAAAACAAAGATTTCCGGGTGACAGCGTCGTGACCGGCTGGGGCACCGTTGACGGACGCCTGGTGTACGTTTTCTCCCAGGATTTCACCGTCTTCGGCGGCAGCCTGGGCGAAGTCCATGCCGGGAAGATTTGCAAGGTCTTCGACCTGGCGCTCAAGAATGGCGCGCCGGTCATTGCCCTGAACGACTCGGGCGGGGCGCGCATCCAGGAGGGAGTCGTGTCCCTGGCCGGGTACGCAGAAATTTTCCTGCGCAATACTCTGGCTTCGGGCGTCATCCCGCAGATCTCGGCCATCCTCGGACCCTGCGCCGGAGGCGCAGTCTATTCTCCGGCACTCACCGACTTCGTTTTCATGGTGCGCGGCACGTCTAACATGTTCGTGACCGGGCCGGATGTCGTCAAGGCTGTCACGCACGAGCAGGTGACGGCGAACGAGTTGGGCGGGGCAGACGTTCACGCCGAAAAATCCGGGGTGTGCCACGTGACCGCCGAGAGCGAAGAGGATGCGATGTACCTCATCCGCAAAATGCTCAGCTACCTGCCGCAAAACAACCTGGAAGACCCGCCCTTCCTCCCCAACGGCGACGATCCGCTGCGCACGGACGAGGCGCTCGATTCCATCATCCCGGACGACCCCAGCAAACCCTATGACGTGAAAGAGGTCATCCGGCGGGTCGTAGACAACGGTCAATTCTACGAAATCCAGGAAGCCTTTGCCCAGAATATTGTGGTCGGGTTTGCGCGCTTGGGCGGGCACTCGGCCGGGATCGTGGCCAACCAGCCGCAGGTGCTGGCCGGCGTGCTCGACATTGACGCCAGCGAAAAGGCGGCGCGCTTCGTCCGCTTCTGCGACTCGTTCAACCTCCCGGTCGTCACCTTCGTAGACGTGCCCGGCTTCATGCCCGGCACACAGCAGGAGCACGGCGGGATCATCCGCTCTGGCGCCAAGCTGCTGTACGCCTACTGTGAAGCGACCGTCCCGAAAGTGACCGTCATCCTGCGCAAAGCCTATGGCGGGGCGTACATCGTCATGTCCAGCAAACACCTGCGCGGCGACGTGAACCTGGCCTGGCCGAGCGCGGAGATCGCCGTGATGGGACCGGACGGGGCGGTCAGCATCGTCTTCCGCAAGGAAATGGAAAAGGCGGATGACCCGGCGCGGCGTAAAGCGGACCTGGTGGCTGAGTACCGCGAAAAGTTCGCCAACCCCTACGTCGCCGCCGAGCGCGGCTATATAGATGACATCCTCGAGCCGTCCGAGACGCGCCCACGCCTGATCAACGCCCTGGAGATGCTCAAAAACAAACGCGATTCCAATCCGGCCAAAAAGCACGGAAATATTCCGTTGTAACGATGTGAGCCTTCCGAGTTCTTCGAGAACTCGGAAGTCTGCCAGGCGCGTTTTGCCAAAAGTTGCGCGATAATGGAGAAGGATTTTGACCAGTCCCGCCGCTGCCGCTGCCCCCCTTCGCCCTTTCCCCCTTCGGGGACCTTCGGCGGGATGCTGCGCGAGGGACAATGTAGGTTGTTCAGACATTGCATTCCCTCCGTGATTTTGCTATACTGATTTCAGTTTATTACCTATTTCAACCAAATTACAGCCTAAGGCCCAATTGAATTTAGGATGTTAGGCTGCCTAGAGACCGCCCATAAGCCGTTAACCCGCCAAATGGCGGCTGAGCAATTAGTTAGGCGCTTTTCCCTAAAAGGATCAATATGTCAAAATATGAAAAACCAGTCCGCTTGTTATTCAGAGATTTTGTCACTGACCAAAATATTGCAAAAGGGCAAACAGTTTCAAGAAATCAAGTGATTTCATGGTTTAAGTCCAAGTATCCAAAAATAAAAATGGGCACAATTACCGCCCATTTTTTAAAAATGTCTGTGAATGCACCAAGCAGAGTTCACTACAATGTAAATCAAAACGGCGAAGACGACCTTTTCTATCAAATCGATGGAGGGCATTTCAGATTATATGAGAAAGAAAATGACCCATCACCTTTATATGTAAAATTGCTACCTGAGAAAAAAGAGATTGACCAGACAGGAAATTCCGATGAAATCGAAGAGGAAATAGAAAGAGAATATCAACAAACAGGATTTGCTTACGAGAGCGACTTAAGGGATTTTCTCTCACAAAATTTAGCAATTATTGAACCTGGTCTTCGCCTATTTGAAGATGAAGGAATAAGTGGTGTAGAATTTCCAGTCGGTGGTCGTTTTATAGATTTGTTGGCAATGGATAAACACAATAATTATGTTGTTATTGAAGTAAAGGTATCTAAAGGATATGACCGAGTTATTGGTCAACTATTGAGATACATGGCATGGATAGAAAATAACCAAGCAGAATCTACTCAGAAAGTCAGGGGCATAATCATAGCCAGAGAAATTTCAGAAGATCTGCATTTAGCGGCATCGAAAATTCTTGAAGTAAAGTTATTTGAATATGATCTTTCTGTATCACTCCGTAAGGTAAATAAGCAAACGAGCAACAACGCCTAACACCGCGTGCACCGAACAGGTCGGGGGCTTTGCCCGCGCCCTCGCGGATTCGGCCCCGAAATCGGAATCTGTGGTTTGGGTTTTTTCCGCCAAATCCCCGCCCTGCCGGTAACGCAAATCGTTAGCAAGGATCAAGCTTTACAAAGAATTCATAGGGTACATTACGCATTGATTTTATCGTATCAACGGTGGCTGATCAACTAGTTGGGCAACACCGAATTTCGCAAGCTGCCATTAAATGGGCGCAATTATTCAAGGAGGCCGAGAAATGGACGATAAAAGATACGAGGAAATTGGGACAACATACCGTTTCTTTCTAGGATGGCGACACGCCGCATTCGCTGGGGACTTGGTAATCATTTACGGAGTGTTATCGCTCACATTTTCGATATACAAGGATACACCCTCAATAGCATGGATAGTTCCAATGCTTAGCTGGCCCGTAGGACTATTACTCTGGATAATCGATGTCCGAACCCGCGAGCTATACCATGCCGCGATTAGGGCGGGGAAAGCCCTCGAGGGCAAGAAGGGTGGGTTCTTCACTCAGCTTTCGGATGATGTCGCTTTACCAAAAGAATCATCACCCTTCGAGAAGCCAACTCACTCTGGAGCACTTGACCTATTGTTCATTGGATCTTCGGGCATCTTATTCCTTCTTGCTTTTACACTATTATTCATGGCTCACTGGCAAGATTTCGTGCTACCATTAATTACGAGTCTCGCCAGTCACAGCGGCAGGTGAACTCATCTGTTAAGAATTGCACCTCATGAATATATCAATGCGGTAAGGAATCTGACGCATTGATTCCATCGCACTAACGGCGGGTGAATACATAGTTAGCCGCTGGCACATATACTATAAGGTCATTATGCCGAAAAGATACCAATTTCCCTCATTCTTGATAGACAAAGTGACACAAGAAGTATATGAGCGGTGGCTCCGCCGTAAGGCTCAGGCTCATATCAAGCGCGACCGTCAGCGCGGCAATGAAACAGCAAACGGCGAAGCGTATCGAGTTGCCATTCATTCAGCAGTTTTAGAGAGTGGCGGACGCGATTCTTACACTGGTGAGGAACTCGACTGGTCACTTATTAGCCAGTACGACAATGATAAGTCAAAAGAAGATAGGCGCTACTACAAACATGGTTTCGCTTTGCTTCCAACAATTGACCATGTAGGTGATGGAACGAGATCTGCCGATTTCAAAATTTGCAGTTGGCGAACCAACGATGCAAAGAGCGACCTCGAAATGCCCGCATTCCTCGCCCTATGCCAAGCCGTGCTTGAGCATCATGGTTATACCGTAACAAAACGCGGCTAACAAAGCGTGCAGTGGACGGTGGGGATTCTGCGCGGTTTTCAAGTATTTTTCTGGGTACAAAGGAATCAACACGTCTCATACCGTTTGTGATCGAAATAACCTTGTAAGAACAAAACCGCCCTTGAACAAAAGGGCGGTTTGATTTTGTAGTTTGATAACCCGATTAAATCGGATAAATATTATCGCATTTGGGCTCCGCGTGCTGTTCACCTTCCCTATGACCAAACCGCACGCGGCAACCGCCCGCCCCTAACCAAAACGCAGGCGGCTGATCGTGCGCTATTATCTTGCTTCCACAATCTTTCTTCTTCGGTCAAACCATGTATGCGGATTTTTTCCGCTATAATGCAGGGTGAGAGTACAGTACAATCGGAAAAGGACTTGTTTTTTTATGTCGACAAAACTGTTGGATAATGCAAAAAAGAATAAAGCAGACGAATTTTATACGCAACTGCCAGATATTGAAGCAGAAATGCGCCATTATAAAGAACAATTCCGTGGCAAAGTCATTTTTTGCAACTGCGACGACCCATTTGAGAGCAATTTCTTCAAATACTTTGCGATGAATTTTAATTTTTTGGGTCTAAAAAAACTGATAGCAACCAGTTATTCCGAATCCCCTATCGCATATAAGCAATTGTCGTTGTTCGATGTAAAGAATTTAGTTGTAAAAAGCACCGATACTAAACGCCCGTATAAAATTGTAATTACCGAAGTCAAGGATGAAAACGCTGATGGTGCAATTGACTTGGCAGACGTTGAGTATCTACTCAAAAACAGAAAAAACTCTCTAACATTGATGAATGGTAACGGTGATTTTCGCTCAGCTGAATGTATAGATTTACTGATAGAAGCGGATATAGTAGTAACTAATCCGCCTTTTTCTGTGTTCCGCGAGTATGTTGCACAGTTAGTGGAGTATGACAAAAAATTTATCATCATTGGCAACACAAATGCGTTGACATATAAAGATATTTTTAAATTAATCAAAGACGATAAGTTGAAAACGGGTTATACAAACTTCAATGTAGGTATGTATTTTTATGTTCCAGATTATTGGGATAACTACCATAAAATTGAAGATGGACGAAAGATGGTCAGGGTTTCAAACTCTTGTTGGTTTACAAATTTATTTGTAAAAAAACATAAAGAGTTTATTACTCTATACAAACAATACAATGCTGAAGAATATCCCCATTATGTCAGTTACGATGCAATAAATGTTGATAGGGTTTCTGAAATTCCATACGACTATGATGGTGCTATGGGCATTCCGATTACGTTCCTCGACAAATATAATCCGGAACAATTTGAAATTATTGCACTCGGAATTGTAGGAAGCATAGACTATTCTTGCGAAAAGAAAATGGAAATATTGAAGAATGGACAACCGACAGGAAAGTATACAATCAACGCAAAGGGAGATTTGTACCGCAAGTACAATCCTAGCATTGATACTAAACCGCCAGCATTCAAAGATGTTGAAACAGGGGAATTGTATTCAAGCATTTATGCTCGGATAATAATTAAACGAAAAGGGGCTACGCAATGAAAATCGAATTGCACGAAATAACCGTCCGTGAAGTAGCGGAAAAATACGTTGATAATGCCGAAGAAGGTGTTATAGGCTACAACGGCAAACTTAATATCCGCCCGAAATATCAACGCGAGTTTGTCTATGATGATAAGAAACGCAACGCCGTTATTGATACTATTTGCAAAGATTTTCCGCTCAATGTAATTTATTGGGTAAAAAATGATGATGGAACTTTTGAAGTTTTGGACGGGCAGCAACGTACTATCAGCTTTTGCCAATACGTCAAAGGCGATTTTTCAGTAGACAATCGCGCTTTTCACAATCTCACTAACACCGAAAAAGAGAAGATACTAAACTACAAACTAATGGTCTATTTCTGTGAAGGCAACGACAAAGAAAAATTAGACTGGTTCAAGATAATCAATATTGCTGGCGAAAAACTCACCGACCAGGAATTGCGGAATGCCGTATATACGGGAACTTGGCTTACAAATGCAAAATCAATATTCAGCAAAAGCAACTGCGCGGCGTACCTTTTATCAAAAGACTATGTAAATGGCTCTCCCATACGTCAGGAAATTCTCGAAACGGCTCTAAGCTGGATTTCCAGCGGCGAGATCGAAAAGTATATGTCCATTCATCAGCACGACCCCAATGCTAATGAGTTATGGATGTATTTCAGGAATGTGATTGAATGGATTAAATTGACATTTACAACGTACCGCAAGGAAATGAAAGGCATTGACTGGGGTAGTCTGCACGATAAATTCAATGATGAAATGTTTGACACAAAAAAATTAGAGCAGGAAATAAAAGCCCTTATGATGGATGATGATGTTGACTCCAAGAAGGGAATTTATCCGTATGTACTAACCCGCAACGAAAAATATTTGAATATTCGTGATTTTTCCGGCAGTCAAAAAAGAGCGGCATACGAAAAGCAGAATGGCATCTGCGTAAAATGCGGCAAACACTTTGAGTTAGGCGAAATGGAACCAGACCATATTACTCCGTGGCATCTTGGTGGAAAAACAACAGCAGAGAACTGTCAAATGCTTTGCAAGGACGACAACCGAAGAAAATCCGGTAAATAAATTTCAAATGAGTAGAAATTAAACCCAAAATACTTATTAGGTCAATGAAAGAATTTCAACTCCTAGGCACATTGTTACCGTCTCATCCCGACTTTATCACGATTGATCAAGCAATCAGGTGGAAGTAAATTCAAAAAAAGGCGACCGGCAGTTTGACGGAATCAATACGTCTAATTCAATTTGAATTTACACTACCTTTTTAGATAATTTTTCAATTCTAAATTCGTTTTACGATGAAACAATAAAGCCCTGATACCAGGGCTTTATAAACCTTATTATTAATCAAATGGTTATATATTTTCTAATAGACCAACAAATATTTTCTCTGCCTCTGTGCTTAAACTTTCTTCAAAAGCGTATTCATCTATTAAATCACCTAGCATTTCTACAACCAATCTTTTTGAATGATTAAACCTTGTTGTCAATCGTGGCATTGATTCTACTGTATCCTTAAATGTTCTGGTACTTATCCTTGCAGAACCAATTGCCCCTTTAAATTTTCTTATTGCATCTAATGCTCCTTCAATTATCGGTCTATTATCACTATTAAAATCTTTCAACAATCTAGCTGATTTCGTCCATCCGTCAATCCCCGAGCGGAATGATTTAGACAATATTGGTATCTCTACATTCATTCTTTGGACAAAATTTTCTTGCTTTTCTGCAAATTTATTAATTACTATCTTGGCCCGACTCGGATTTATTGGTTTCTCAAGGGAATTCATTTCTTTAGTACTTTCTTGAGTTATTTGGTTGTTTTCTGCCATAATTGCAGATATCCTATTAATTGCTTCACTGCTTGAAGTAATTTCCTCTACTGAAGATATTACTAAATCTAAAAAACCTTCTTCTTCTGTATTTTCTTGTTCTACTAACACTCTTATTGGCACAACTGCGTGTCCCATCAGTCCCGTCTGGTCTGCCTGTCCCACCATTCCCGCCTGGTCTACTTGTTCTACTTGATCTGTCTGATCTACTTGTTCTTTCAGTTCTGTTTTTACCTTCAATGCATCATTTTTTTTTCCCCAAGTATGACCATACTCTTTCATAACTTCCCCTAAATGGAGATCTACATATCTTGAAAAATCTTCTTTCGTCTTATATATCCCATAATAAACTCCCATAGAGGGTAAACTAGATTTAAAAGAATTTATTTTTGCTAATTGTTCTGCCTCCATTTTACTTGGTGATATAGGTGAATCGCTGAAATAAAACATCACTTTTACATTATTATCTTCCTTAGCCCTTTTGTATGCATTATGAAATTCCTCCTCTGTGCCTGACATAGCATTTTTTGTAGGAGTACCAAATCGTGCCCAAAGTATTCCAATAAAGATATCATAATTTTCACCAATTTGTTTGTTAATCACGCTTTGTGCATCTTCCCCAATATCGGGATGTGTATCAGTTTCCCATTGTACTAATTTGAAATTTATCCCGCATAAAGGTCCTAATTGCGTATTTAATCTTCCCACAATTTTATCGAGAATTTTCCGTTCTTTAATAATATCAGAGGGGGAAGCAACAAATATTCTAAGAATAGTCATTTGTGTTGGCATAATGGTACCCTCCAATTATGAACTTCGAGCGAATAATCTAAAAATTTTTTATTTAGTGCAAAGCCAAATGTTCTATCAATTTCAATTATACTCTTAGATGTATTGTAATTATTTCATTTTGTAGATTAAACTTCCAGTATTTAATAATTGCGAATGATATATTTTTGCTTTCCAATATAATCATATAACAAAGGAAAAATATATCGTGAAATAACCTGATCTTTTAGTGACATTATTACCCTCTCATCCCGACTTCTTACCGATTATAAAACCAATCCGTGAAAAGTATAGTTTGCCTGAAACCAATCCTGATGATGACCCAATTACCGAATTATTTTTATGGGTAAAACATTCTGTTATAATTCGCCCAGTTCAATCTAGTTCATTGACTAAGGAGTAAGCTCTACTGAAAAATATTCTATAGAATACCAGTTCGACCCCTCGCCAGATGCAGAAGAACGGCTTGCCCAGGCCTGGGACGTAATCTTTACACTAATCCTTGAAGATGTAAAATCCGAAAAGGTATTAGAGCATGAACCGGGGGGTGAAACATGCTAGATACAGTTCGCGTAAAATATCCAATATCCCCTGATCCTGAGCAGCTTCAATCCTGGATTCACAAGACTACCACCACCGAGACAAGTGGGACAAGAGAATACTATATCTATAATCCCAAAGTCACAGAAGACGAAGTTTCGCTCAGGTACACGTATTACCCCCTTGATTACAACTTTAAACCCTTGTTAACCTTAGAGCTATCCTTGCCTAAGTTGCTCTATAGTAACAATTACCAGATGCTGCTCAGCATTGACAGGTCAATCGAAGCAGCCAATAAGAAATTAGCTATTGTTCCCCATGCCCCTATTCTTGACCTGGCAGAAGGAATACTCATCCGTCTGGATATGTGCTACAACCACCAGGTAGGGGAAGCGGTTGATGATTACATTAGGGCGATTGGAAATTTAGATTACCCCCACAGAAGAACAAAATACCATCGGGGCGAAGGTGTTGAATTCAAAGCGAAACATAGCACATCCAAGTTTTATAACAAACAGAGAGAAACCAAGACGCAGGAAGCTTTCGGTATCCTTCGCCAGGAAGTCACCCTGCTAGAACCGAAAGATATTCAAAGACTTCTGGGAAAAAGAAAGCCAACCCTCTTAGATGTTCATCGTGACCTGGTCGCGGATTATTTGAAGACCGACCTTAGAAAACTTTCACTTCTCGATAACTCAATTGCTACTCGCAATACCGCCTTGAAAATGCTCTGTGATGCGCACGGAGAAACAGCAGGCATTTATTATTATGGCTTGCTTGTTTCAAAAATGGATAAATCAAGAAAAAGTATTGCCATTGAGACTCACACCCACCCAAGAAGTCTAGATCGTAAGCTCAGGAAAATCGTTGAAACTGGAATTCCTCTAACTCTGACAGATCGAGAAGAACCCTTACCGCCCTTGAATATTTACTTATGAAAATTCTTTTCTTCTGTTTTTATCTCCCTATTGTCTCAAAGTCCCTACTAATAGTCTTGGGGACTTTTTCCCTGCCCGCCATTATTGGCCGTGGAAAGTACCGCTTTGCGGGAATTCCAACGCATTCCCGCAAAGGCTCGGAAAACCTTCGTTTTTCCATACTTTCCACCGCCCTTGAATTTCTAATGGTGATTTACCCGCATTTTTGTTTTATCAACCCACCAAGTTATAGCGCGGGAAGTGCAGAAAAAGCCCGCACATCCCGCTTTTCTTTTCCATGTGGCAGTTACTATTTTGATATTGAAAATACTTTTCCGCTTTTCTGCCAATTGTACTGTGCAACGGTTTGCCCTTGTCAAGGCTCATGTCTTAATAGTCCTGACCGCAAATGCGATTCAATAAATGCCCATCTAAACTTGCCAGCATTATTGGTGAGCCTTGACAATTCCTGCCCGCTGCACAGATGCAGTTAAAAAAAGCGGAAAAATGTCATGTTTTGTCGTCGAACGATAAAGGTGATTTGCACCAGCCAAAGTTCTCTGGCTGCGCTCCGTCCGCTCCGGCTTCCTCACGTCCAGGCGGTGCGGGCGGTGCTCGCCCGATCACTTCGCAGGAATATCTTTACGCTGTGACTCATCAAGTGATAAAATCCGCGTCATGGTTCAGGCAGTGAAAGGATGTACAAAATGAACATAGCAATTTATGCCCGTGTCAGTTCAGAAAAGCAAGCCAAAGAAGGCACGATTGAATCACAGATTGAAGCTTTGCGAGAATATGCAAAGGCAAACAATCTAACGATTACCCATGAATGTATTGATGATGGCGTGACAGGTACAACCTTGACCCGTCCCGGTTTGGATTATCTCCGCGATTTGATTGCCGAAGGTTTGATACAAGGTGTTTTGATTCTTTCCCCTGATAGACTTTCCCGAACACAGACGCATCAAATCCTTTTGATGGATGAATTCAAGAATCAAAACATTCAGGTGATTTTCACCAACCAGCAATTTGAAGATAACGCCGAAGGAAATTTGATGCTTCAAATTCAAGCCGCCGTTTCAGAATATGAACGCGCCAAAATACTTGACCGCACAAGACGCGGCAGAAAATACGCCGTGAAGAATGGGCAGATGTTAGGCTCGATGTCTCCCTATGGCTACCGCTTCATACCGAAGGGAGAAGGCAAACACGCACGATGGGAAATCGAACCCCGCGAAACTGAAATTGTCCGCCTTATCTTTGACCTGTATGTCAACCAGCGCATGAAGGGAACTCAAATCGCCCGCCATCTTGAAAGCGAAGGCATTCAAACCCGATCAGGTACAACAAAATGGTGGTGTTCGGTGGTGTATCGCATTCTCAAAAGTGAAGCCTATATTGGGAATGCTTACATGTACAAAAACAGCTATATCGAACCGCTGAAATCGCCGAAATACAAGAAATACCGCAAGGTGAAGAATTCAGCGCAGAAACCACGCCCCCGCGAAGATTGGATCAGTATTCCCGTTACGTCTTCGATTGACCAACATCTCTGGCACGTCGCGCAAGCTTTATTAAAACAGAACGCCCACAGCGCACGACGCAATAACAACAAGAACGAATATCTTTTGCGCGGCTTGGTGGTATGTGGTTTATGTGGCTGTATGGTTCCCGGGTATGTCAGCAACAAATCAACTTTTTATAGTTGCGGCGCAAAGCGCAACAAGAACATCCATTCAAAGCCCCATGATGAATTGATTCAAGTTCATCGTCAGACCTTTGATGCTAAAATATGGCAAGGACTGATTGAATTATTACATGACCCTGAAAACCTGAAAGAGCAACTCGAAAAGAGACTGGATAGAAGAAACTCATCCATCTTGCCTACGACAAATACTGACACGAAAACCGACAAAGATTTAGAAAGATTGAATGTCCAAGAGAAACGCATCCTTGACGCTTATCGTGAAGGTATCATTGACTTGGAAGAACTGAAAAGCCAGAAAGAGAAGATAGCCGCCAGGCGTATAACTTTGGAAGCCAAGAAAAAAGCCGCCCCAAGCCTTGTGGAAAGCGCAGGAAAGACGGAAATCACTATGGACATGCTAGGCGATGTGTCAGCCCGTTTTCAGCGCGCTATGGCAAAGGCAGATTTTACCACTCGTGAAAAGTTGGCCAATCTCTTGGTGAATTCTGTTACCTTATACACCGATAAGGCTGTTGTGAAAGGCAACATCCCAATTATGCGTGGTGACGTGTTGAATCCTTCAAATGTGGCTTCGAGTTTTTTCTGCTCCCAAGCAGAATCCACGCACGCCCCACCGCCACTAACGCAAACCGTTAGCACAGATCAAGCATTACAAAGAATTCATAGGTTACATTACGCATTGAGTTTATTGTATCAAAGGAAGTGAAACTATGAATATTGCCCCTCTCGCAGATGTCAAGGCACGATTCAGCGCCTACATCAAGAAAACGCAGAATGGACCCGTTATCGTGACAAAAAATGGCAGACCTGTTGCCGTTTTGCTTGGCATTACCGATAAAGACGACTTGGAGCGCATCATGTTGGCAAATTCGCCCAAATTTCAAGCCATGTTAGATGCCGCAGAACGCCGCATCCAGGAAACTGGCGGCATTCGTCACGATGACTTGTGGGCACAAGTCGAATCCGAAGCAGACAGGTAGTTCGTCCAGGAAGCCAGCCAACCCCGCGTGAATGGGGAGAGAATCCAAGTCCTGCCCCCTGCCGCTATCCCCTTCGGGAACGGTGACGCAAACCATTAGCCCATTTCTCCCGGCTCCCAGGCCGGGGTTTTGTTTCCCCTCCTACGGTATAATTGCCCCGTTCCGTACCTCCTAATCACCCATTTCCTGATTTCCTGCTTCCTATGCCCAACCAACTCGTCGAATGTATCCCCAATTTTTCCGAAGCCCGCCGCCCGCAGGTGGTGGAGGCCATACTGGCCGCCATCGCGGCAACCGGTGTGACCGTGCTCGACCGTCACTCCGATAGCGACCACAACCGCACCGTCATCACCTACGTTGGCGCGCCAGAGGCGGCCGAAGAAGCTGCTTTCCAGGCCATCAAGAAGGCCGCCGAGCTGATTGATCTGGACCAGCACACCGGCGCCCATCCGCGCATCGGCGCCACGGATGTGGTGCCGTTCGTACCCATCTCCGGCGTGACCATGGAAGACTGCATTGCCATGGCCCGTCATCTGGGCGGACGCGTCGGCAAAGAATTGGGCATTCCCGTTTACCTGTACGAAGAAGCCGCCACACGGCCCGAGCGCGTCAACCTGGAAAACGTCCGCCGCGGGCAATATGAGGGACTCAAGGCGGAGATCGAAACGAACCCGGAACGCAAACCAGACTTCGGTCCGGCCCACCTCGGTCCTGCCGGCGCGACCGTCATCGGGGCGCGCCATCCGCTCATCGCTTACAACGTCTACCTGACCACCGACGACGTCAGCATCGCCTATGCCATCGCCAAAAATATCCGCCAGTCATCCGGCGGTCTGCCGGCCGTCAAGGCGCTCGGCATGTTGGTGGACGGTAAAGCGCAGGTCTCGATGAACCTGACGAATTTCCGCCAGACTTCGGTGGCACGCGTGGTCGAGGAGATCCGCAAAGAAGCGAAGAAGCGAAAGACCTCGATCCACCACAGCGAACTGGTCGGGTTGATCCCCCAGGAGGCTCTGATCGACTCGGCGGTTTCGTCCCTGCAATTGGACGGTTTCCAGCCTGAACAAATCCTGGAATACCGGCTATACGGAGCCGCGGTGCAACCCGGGAATGCCTCTTCCTTTCTCGACCATCTCGCCGCTGCCACCCCCACGCCGGGTGGCGGCTCGGCAGCTGCCTACGCCGGGGCGATGGGCGCCGCGCTGGTCGCCATGCTGGCCCGGCTGACGGTCGGAAATAATAAGTTCGCCGCCGTCGAAGCTCAAATGGGCGAAATCCTGAACCAGGCAGAACGTCTGCGCGGCGAGCTGACCGGCGCCGTGGACGAAGATTCGGCTGCCTTCGAGCAGGTGATGGCCGCCTTCAAGCTGCCCAAAAACACACCCAACCAACAGACGAAGCGTGCCGCGGCCATCCAGGCGGCCACCCTGCGCGCCGCCCAGGTGCCGCTGACCGTGATGCAGAACGCCGTCACCGTGATGGCGCTGGCCGAACGGGTTGTGGCCCTCGGTAACCCAAATGCGATCAGCGACGGGGCCACGGCAGCCGCCTTGGCGCACGCCGCCCTGATCTCCGCCGGGTACAACGTACGCATCAACATCAATGGGTTGGACGATAAGACTGCTGGCGAGAAGTTGCTGACCCAGTTGCACTCGCTGGAAAAGAAAGCCGCCCGGCTCGAAAAAGAGGTCCAGAAATCCGTACAGGAGCGCGGGGGGTTGTCGTTGGCATGAAGCGCCTGCTAGCCTGTGTCCTGTTGGTTTCTCTGGTAAGCGCCTGTAATGCGACTGGGGACCGGGGACCGACGACCGCGACTGGTCCATCGCCCACGCCGTCCACCGTCACTGCGTTGCCCCCAACCGAAACGCCGACCCTCCTGCCCACCGAAACATCCACGCCGACGCCTGTCCCCTGCGACCCATCGGCAACCTATTGCATTGAGGACGGCCACTTCTTCCTTGACCGCCCGATCTCGCTGCCGGGGACGATCACGATTGACCAGGGATACCCCTACGGCAGCACCGAACGCGGGACGCGCGTACCTCATCATGGCGTGGAGTTCTACAACGCTTCCGGGACCCCCGTCCTGGCCGCCGCGGACGGTCTGGTGGTGGTCGCCGGGAACGACAGCGGGACGATCTACGGTCCGCAGCCAAATTTCTACGGGAACCTGATCGTGCTCGAGCATCGCTTTCCTGGCATTGACCAGCCAGTTTTTACGTTATATGGGCACCTTTCGAAAGTAGACGTGAAAACCGGCCAAACAGTGCGGAGCGGAGATAAAATCGGGGAGGTTGGTTCCACCGGTTTTGCCATCGGAAGCCACCTGCATTTCGAGGTGCGCCTAGGAAAAAACGATTACGACTCCAATCGTAATCCCGTCCTGTGGCTGAAACCGCTGACCGGGCAGGATGGCAATTCCTTTGGCGTCATCGCCGGGCGTCTCGTGAACGCACAGGGGAATCTGATCCATGCTAGCGACGTCAACATCCAGTATTTTCCCGACCTCAATGGGCCTCAAGCCGCCGCCTATCAAGTCGAAACGTATGCACCCGAACAATCTCCGGTCAACGGTGACGACGACTGGAACGAGAATTTCACGATGGGCGATTTACCCGCCGGGAATTACCGCATCAGCCTGATGTGGGGTGGCAAAGTATACGACCACTGGATCGTCGTCATGCCCGGAAATGTCACCTTCGTCGTATTCCAAATTGACCAATGACGAAAGAATTTGAAGCGCGACTTACTCCATCGGAAAGACAACTGCTCGACGGTCTGAATAGTCCCGCCAAAATCCAGGCCTTCCTGAACACCCTCCCCTACAGCGACGACAAGTTCTCATGCTGCCCGCTGCGCGTCTTGCAAGGCCGAAAAGCCCACTGCTTCGACGGCGCTTTGTTCGCGGCCATGGCCTAGCGAAGGATTGGTTTCCCGCCATTGATCTTGGAACTCGCTTCCAACGAACGCGATGACGACCACATCGTGGCCCTATTCAAGCAGCATAATTGTTGGGGCACAGTGGCCCAGTCCAATTTCACTGGTCTGCGTTACCGCGAGCCGGTCTACCGCAGCCTGCGCGAACTGGTCATGTCGTATTTCGAAGATTTCTTCAATTCCGCAGGCGAAAAGACCCTGCGCGGCTATCGCCGACCGATCAACCTGAGAACTTTCAACCGGCTGGACTGGATGAGCAGCGATTCCGGTCTGGATGCCCTGGCTGATGGCATGGACCGTTACCGGGTCATTCCCGCCATCACAGATCAAATGGCCGCCAACCTCGCTCTGGCAGACGAGCGCAGCCTGCGCGCCGGACTGATGGGATCCAATCCGGCCGGCCTTTTCAGCGTTCCTGGAAAAAGCACTTGACAGTTCTAGACAGGCGTGATATAAACCGCCCAACCTAAAAACTGAATACTGCACGTTGCTCTTATCCAGAGAGGCGGAGGGACCGGCCCTGTGAAGCCTCGGCAACCATCCTGAAAAAGGAACGGTGCCAATTCCGGCAGTATCATCTGGAAGATGAGAGGCGGTTTTTTTATCTACCTAGCCCCTTACTATCCAGAAGGGGCTTTTCGTTTCGTAACCATCCTGGGTAAAGCAAGACCAGGTTCGCAGTCGCCGCGACGAAGTCCTATTGCATTCGTGAAGTTTTCATGAAAAGGAGTAAGGAACAATGACAACCAGTTCTCGCAAGTTCGGCTTTACCACCCGCCAGCTCCACGCCGGTCAACACGCCGACCCGGCGACCGGCGCGCTGGTCCCCCCCATTTACCAGACCACATCGTACGTCTTCCACGATACCGACCACGCCGCCCGGCTATTTGCCCTGGAGGAACAGGGCTACATCTATACCCGCATCAGCAACCCCACCAACGAGGTCTTCGAGCTACGGCTAGCCGACCTGGAAGGCGGCTGCGGGGCGATCGCCACCGCCTCCGGCCACGCTGCCCAGGCCACTGCCATCCTGGCCCTCTGCCAGGCCGGGGACCACATCGTCTCATCGGCCAACCTGTATGGCGGCACCGTCAGCCAGTTCGTCTACACCTTCCCGCGCCTGGGCATCGAGGTCACCCTGGTCGATCCGCGCGACCCGGAGAACTTCCGCCGCGCCATCCGCCCGAACACCAAGGTCCTGTATGGCGAAACGCTTGGCAACCCCAGCGTCAACGTCTTTCCGCTCGAGGAAGTCGCCGTCATCGGCCGCGAATCCGGCATCCCGCTGATGATTGACAACACCTTTGCCACCCCCTACCTGTGCCGCCCGTTTGAATGGGGCGCCAACATCGTGACCCACTCTACCACCAAGTTCATCGGCGGACACGGTACCTCCATTGGCGGCGCCATCGTGGACGGCGGCAACTTCGACTGGCGCGCCAGCCGGCGTTTCGCCAATTTCACGGAGGCGGACCCGTCTTATCACGGCGTCGTCTTCGCGGACCTCGGGCCGGCTGCGTTCATCATCAAGGCGCGTGCCCAGATCCTGCGCGACCTGGGCGCCTGCCAATCGCCGTTCAATTCCTGGCTCTTCCTGCAGGGGCTGGAGACTTTGAGCGTCCGCATGGATCGTCACGTCCAGAACGCCCAGGCAGTGGCCAAATTCCTCGAAAAGCATCCAAAGGTCAGTTGGGTCACATATCCGGGCCTTCCCAGCCATCCCGATCACGAACGTTCGAAACGCTACCTGCCGAAGGGTCCTGGCGCGATTCTGGGATTCGGCGTCAGCGGCGGGAAAGCCACCGGAGCCAGGTTCATCAACAGCCTGCAGTTGTTCAGTCACCTGGCAAACGTCGGTGACGCCAAGTCACTTGCCATCCACCCGGCCAGTACCACTCACTCGCAACTGACGGAGGAAGAGCAAGCCCGAGCCGGGGTCACGCCCGATTTTATCCGCCTCAGCATCGGCATCGAAGACATTGACGACATCCTGTGGGACCTGGATCAAGCCCTTTCGAAATGATGAATGCTGAATGTTCTGCTCTTTATTCATCATTCTGCATTAGGAGTACCCATGCCCGTCAGAATCCCCGAAACCCTGCCCGCCCGCGCCACCCTCGAAAGCGAAAATATCTTCGTGATGGGGGAAGAGCGCGCCCAGCATCAAGACATCCGCCCGTTGCGCGTCGCCATCCTCAACCTGATGCCGACCAAGATTGCCACCGAGGCGCAGCTCCTGCGCCTGCTCGGCAACTCTCCGCTGCAAGTGGAAGTGACCTTGCTCCACACCGCTTCGCACGAGTCGAAAAACGTCTCCGCCGAGCACCTGATCAACCACTACAAATCGTTTGCGCAGGTGCGCCGGCATAAATTCGACGGTCTCATCATCACCGGCGCGCCGGTGGAACTATTGCCGTTCGAAGACGTGGATTACTGGCCTGAACTCAAGGACATCATGGACTGGGCGGAGATGAACGTGTTCGCTACCCTCTACATCTGCTGGGGGGCGCAGGCCGGGCTGTACCACCGCTACGGCATTCCCAAGTACCCTTTATCATGTAAGATGTTCGGCGTCTTTCCGCATCGCCTCCTGGACCGCAATAATAAACTCATGCGCGGCTTCGATGACGTGTTCCTGGCTCCGCACTCTCGCCACACCGAAGTCCGCCGCGCCGACATCGAACGCGTGTCCGATCTGATCATCCTGTCCGAATCCGACCAGGCCGGCATTTACATCGTCGCCACCCAGAACGGGCGACACACCTTCGTCACCGGCCACTCGGAATACGATCCGCTCACCCTCAAAGGCGAATACGACCGCGACCTCGGCAAAGGGCTGCCCATTCACGTCCCGGCCAACTATTTCCCCGGCGATGACCCGTCCGAGCCGCCGCTGGTGCGCTGGCGCGGGCACTCCCATCTGCTGTTTGCCAACTGGTTGAACTACTACGTCTATCAGGTTACGCCGTATAATATCCGGGAAATCCCTGCCCATCCCACGAACAAGGACTTCTGACATGTTCACCAACCGAGTCTCTTCTCTCCAGCCTGAGGGCGCATACGCAGTCCTCGACCGCGCCCAGGCTCTCGAAGCCCAGGGCCGCAAAATTCTGCACCTCGAAATCGGACAGCCCGACTTCCAGACCTTCCCGCACATCTGCCAGGCTGGGATCAGGGCGATTGAAAACGGCCAGACACGCTACACTTCCCCGGCCGGGATGCCGGCTTTGCGCCAGGCCATTGCCGATTACGAATCCGAACGCCTCGGTCTGGATCCTTCGACCGGCTCACCTGTGCCTGCGGCACTGGCGCAGGCAGGGCAGCGCCTCGAGCCGGAGCGCATCGTCGTCGGGCCGGGAGCCAAGCCCGGGCTTTTCTTTCCGACCCTGGCTTTGGTCAATCCCGGCGACGAGGTGATCTACCCCGATCCCGGTTTCCCGACCTACGAAGCTATGATCCGTGTCGCCGGGGGCATCCCCATTCCGATCCCGTTGCGCGAGGAAAATCAATTTTCCTTCGACCTGGAAGTATTCGACCGGAAAATCTCAGACCGGACTAAACTGGTCATCCTGAACTCCCCTGCCAACCCTACCGGCGGCGTCATCCCGCTGGACGACTTGCGTCACATCGCTGCAAAAGCGCTGGCCTGCGGCTGCTGGGTACTCTCCGACGAAATCTATGGCCAACTGGCTTACGACGGTCTCATCGTACCGAGTATTGCCTCGCTGCCAGGGATGCTCGACCATACTGTCGTTGTGAACGGTTTTTCGAAGACCTATGCCATGACCGGTTGGCGGCTGGGGTACATGGTCATGCCGCCCGCTCTGGCCGAGCGCGTGGAACTCCTTCTGACCCACTCGATTGGCTGTACGGCTGCCTTCACCCAGGTGGCTGGCATCGAAGCCCTGACCGGTCCGCAGGAGATGATCGCCGAAATCGTTGCCGAGTACCAGCGTCGCCGCGATTTCATCGTGCCGGGATTGAACGCGATTAAGGGAGTCAGTTGCCAGGTCCCGCAGGGCGCGTTCTACGTTTTCCCCAACGTTAAATCGTTCGGCCTGAGTTCGAAAGAAATCGCCAGGCGGCTGCTCGACGAGGCCGGCGTGGCCGTTTTAGCGGGAACAGATTTCGGGTCCGGTGGCGAAGGCTATCTACGGCTGTGTTATGCCACCTCGGTCGAGACGATTGACCAGGCATTGGGGAAGATGGCGGGGTTTTTCAAATCGCTGTAAGCAGGAAGATCTGCCATTGACAAAACGTCGGGCCATGCTATGATTACGGCGCTATGCACGAAGGCGCACTGACCGAAGACCTGTTCGAACATGTTTTGGCGCATGCCAAAGAGGCGAATGCCCGGCGCGTCACGCGCGTCAAAGTGACGATTGGGGCACTATCGGATGCCACGGCTGAATCCATCCAATTCTATTTCAGTCAGCTTACGCCCGGGACCATCGTGGACGGCGCGGCGCTGGAGTTCGAGTCCGGGCCCGGCACGGCCAAGTGTCCTTCGTGCGGCAAGGAATTCGAGATCGAGGAGATCTACGCCGCCTGCCCGGCCTGCGGCAAGTTCCCGGTTCAGATAACCGGCGGGAATGGCGTTTATCTCTCCAGCCTGGAAGTCGAAACGGACGACGCGCAGCACGAACATATTCATGAGTAGGTGTCATTGCGAGTCGCCGTTCTTTGGCGGCAAAGCAATCCCCGCGCGAATGTGTAGATTGCTTCGTCGCTGCCCCCTTCGGGGACCTACGGCGCTCCTCGCAATGACACATGAAATTAGAGGTGTCTTATGTGTCTCGGAATCCCCGCAAAAGTGATTGAACTGTACGAATCTAACGGTATGAAAATGGCGAAAATTGACTTCGGCGGCGTGGTCAAAGAAGCCTGCATGGAATACCTGCCCGAGATCAAAGTCGGCGATTACACCATCATCCACGTCGGTTTCGGCTTGAGCATCCTCGACGAGAAAGAAGCCTTCGAGACGATGGAATTGCTGAAGCAAATCGAAGCAGTTGGAAGTGAAGTCGAGAAAGAGAATTGAACCGCGAAAGAACGACGAACGCGAAGTAAAAGGAAGAAGTAAGAAGTAAGAAGTCTTCGCGCCCTTCGCGTCTTCGCGGTTAATTGACTGATGCGAAATGAAATACCTTGACGAATACCGCGACGCAAACCTGACCCGCAAACTGCTCGCCGATCTCCAAAAGGCCGTCACCCGCCCCTCGAAGACCCCCGCAAGGGGGTGGACGCTGATGGAGGTCTGCGGCGGGCAGACGCATTCCATCATCAAATCCGGCCTCGACCAGATGCTCCCGTCGGAGATCAACCTCGTCCACGGGCCGGGCTGCCCGGTGTGTGTCACGCCGCTCGAACTGGTGGACAAGGCCATCGCCCTGGCCTCCCGCCCGGACGTGATCTTCACCTCCTATGGCGACATGCTGCGCGTGCCCGGTTCGACCCGTGACCTGTTCGCCGTTAAAGCCGCCGGAGGCGACGTCCGCATCGTCTACTCGCCGCTGGATGCTCTCGAAATTGCCAAAAATAATCCCAATAAAACCGTCGTCTTCTTTGCAATCGGCTTCGAAACCACCGCCCCGGCCAACGCCATGGCAGTGCTCCAGGCGAAAGCGCAGAACATCCCCAACTTCGTCGTGCTGGTTTCGCACGTGACCGTCCCGGCGGCCATCATCGCCTTGATGGACTCGCCCGACGTGCAGGTGGACGGTTTCCTGGCCGCCGGTCACGTCTGCACGGTGATGGGATTCTGGGAGTACGAGCCGCTGGCCGAAAAATACAAAATCCCCATCGTGGTGACCGGCTTCGAGCCGGTGGACATCGTCCACGGCATCCTGGATTGCGTGCGCGATTTGGAAGCGGGCAGGTTCGGGGTCCGGAATGCTTACGCCCGCTCGGTGAGGCGCGACGGCAACAAATCGGCGCAGGCCGTCATCCAGAAAGTGTTCGAGATGACCGACCGGGCCTGGCGCGGCATCGGCGTCATCCCCATGTCGGGATACCGCTTGAAGGACGAATTCGCCGCCTTCGACGCCGAACAGCGCTTCCCAGAAGTGCAGACCATCGAGACGCACGAGTCGCCGCTGTGCATCAGCGGACTGGTGCTGCAAGGGTGCAAGAAACCCGGCGAGTGCCCGGCCTTCGGCAAGGAATGCACTCCGCAGACGCCGCTCGGCGCGACGATGGTTTCCTCGGAGGGCACTTGCGCGGCGTATTACCGCTATCACCGACGAATGGATTAACGCTCGATCCATGGCTGAAATAAAAACCCGCATCGCCAGTCCAGAGGATTCTCCTGCACTCGCCCGGTTGAATGCAACATTCAATGAGTCCCGCCTGCCCGCGGAACATTATGCCACCCGTCTCGCTGACCCGAACCGCGTAGACACTCCCATCCTTGCGGAAATGGATGGCACCATTGTGGGTTTCGCAAATCTTCGGATTCTACGACCCGTCTTTTATGAGGAGACATACGCCGAACTCACCGAACTTTTCGTCGTCGAGACTGCCCGCCGGCGCGGCATTGGGCGGCTCCTGCTTGTACATGCTGAAAGCCTGGCAACTGAAGCCGGTGCGGAAGAGATGATCATTTTGACAAATTTCTATAACCATGCCGCCCTCGAACTTTATCGGGCAATGGGTTATCAACATCACGATATCAGTTTAGGCAAGAAACTGGAAAAACCAACTCCCCATGGACAATAAATCGGATACACCCAATATCCTCGGCTGGACCTGTCCCCGTCCACTGCAGAACTACCCGACCATCGTGATGGGCCACGGCGCGGGCGGCAGGATGATGGCCGATTTGATCGAGCATTTGTTCGCGCCGGCGTTCGATAATGAGTGGTTGGGGCAAATGGGAGACTCCGCAGCGATTGACCTGTCGTCCATCGTCCATCGTCCCTCGTCCGAGCAGCTTGCTTTTACCACCGACTCGTTTGTCGTCAGCCCGCTGTTCTTCCCCGGCGGGAACATCGGCGAGTTGGCCGTGTATGGCACAGTGAACGATTTAGCCATGCGCGGAGCGAAGCCGCTTTATCTCTCGGCGGGTTTCATCCTGGAGGAAGGCCTGCCAATGGAAACTCTGGGGAACATTGTGACCGCGATGGCACTGGCTTGCAAAAAGACTGGAGTAAAAATCGCCACCGGTGACACGAAGGTGGTGCAGAGAGGGCACGGCGACGGGATTTACATCAACACCTCCGGCATCGGTGTCATCCCCGCGGGCGTGGACATCGGCCCGGCCAACGCCCGTCCCGGTGACGCCGTGCTGGTCAGCGGGACGATGGGCGACCACGGGATTGCGATCATGTCCGTGCGGGAGGGGTTGACGTTCGAGACGGAGATCAAATCCGATATCGCCCCGTTGAACGGTCTGGTGGAGGCGATGTTGGCGGCAGGTCAGGGCGGACGGCTCGCGAAGCATCCCCGAAAGGGGAGTCCGCCCCTACAAAACCCCGTCCATTGCCTGCGCGACGCGACCCGCGGCGGATTGGCGGCGGTGCTCAATGAACTGGCTGGTTCGTCCAAAGTGGGGATTGAATTCGACGAGCGCAAAGTGCCGCTGCGGCCGGAGGTCAACGCCGCCTGTGAGATGCTCGGATTGGATCCGTTCTACGTAGCCAACGAAGGGAAACTGGTCGCCATCGTGGCCGCCAAAGAAGCCGAAGCCGTGCTGGAAGCCATGCACGGGCACGAATACGGCAAAGACGCCGCCATCATTGGCAAAGTGGTGGAGGCCCACCCCGGCCTGGTGACGGCCAAAACGTCCATCGGCGGGATGCGTGTGGTGGACGTACCGGCGGGGGAGTTGCTGCCAAGGATTTGTTGAAACGAGCAGACTTCCGAAGTCTTGGAGACTTCGGAAGTCTGTATTCAAGGGCGGACATCTCCATCAAAGCAGGCGCGGACGGAGGCCGAGTCCGCGTGTGTGGCAGAGGAAAACTTTTAGAGGGCGGTTGGATGATGACATTGTTTTTTTGAACCGCGAAACCGCGACATCGTACCCGAAGGGTAAGAACGCTACACCTGCCCTGGCGGGCAGTGCCAGGGAGAAAACCTTTTAAAAATCTTTGCGAACTTTGCGCGCTTGGCGACAAATTTTCCCAACGCTGAAAATTTTACGTCAATTACTCGCATACAGCCTTGTGGATTTCCAGTTCCCAATCCTGGCCTGGAAGGAGCTTTTCCTTATCAAGCCATGCGTCCACGCCGTCTTTGGTCAGGCGGGTCCTTCGGCAGGTCGCGGACGGGGTCACAGTCCGCGTGTGTGGGAAAGGCGGATTTTGAGAGGGTGGGGTTGGCATAAGTTTCCTGCCAAGGATGTTTGACTAAATTATCCAACGAAAAGGCGCATTATTCCACGCGACAGCGGAGTTGATGATGTTATTAGCACATTTTCTCCCCATTCATATTTCCCATCACCAATCAAGCCACTCCTCCTGCCCCGGCGAATGTGTAATATCTTCTAATCCGGAACCGTCCACGTTGAACACGTAAATTTCTTGCATGTATTCGGTGCCTTCCGGACCAATCCCGTAGAAAGCGATCTGTTTCCCATCCGGAGAAACTCGCAGAGAGTGAGTAATGGAAATCCCGGAGCTGATATCTGAGATCTGCCGCAGCCCGCTTCCATCCAGATTGATTTCCCAAATTTCCGTTAGACTTGAACGGTTGGAAATAAAATACATCTTTTTTCCATCTGGGGACCAGGCCGAATCTAGATCACCCAGATGCCCGGCATCAGGGGTTATCTGGCGCAGGCCGCTTCCATCCAAGTTGATTACAAATATTTTCCCCCCCTTGGGAGTATCCGATTTCGGATTGTATGTGAAAGCAATCTCATCTCCCGTTGGAGACCATTGCTCCCATTGTGAATATTCCTCTGGATTGGTGGTTAATTGGCGCTGATGACTGCCATCGGCGTCCATCACAAACAGGTTGCGGATACCGCCATTCCGGTATGAGACAAATACGATCTGTTTGCCGTCTGGGGACCAATCCGGGAACATATCCCGCGCCGGGTCGGTTGTCAGCCTGCGGATCGATTTTCCATCTGCTGTCATAACGTAAATATCGTCATCCCCATCTTGTGTAAATGATGTAAATGCAATCCTGCAACGCTCAGGCGACCAGGCCGGCTGCGTGTGGTGAATTTCATCAAGGCCTGACAGACGGATTCTATTGCTGCCGTCAGGATTCATTAGGTAAATACCATAATGTATAGATGACCTATCCACGGGATCATACGAGAAAACGATTTTGCCCAGGTTTTCAGGGCAGCCGCCGGCGGGCAGGTTTTCAACGGCCTCCGGGGATGCATCCCCACTTTCTATTGCCAAAGTGGGTGAACCCGGGACCTCGCCACCCTCCTGATCCGGGGTACGGGTTGGCTGCATCTGGCTACCCAGGTTATCAATAAATGAACAGGCAAGGACTACTGCCATGACCAGGCAGTAACTCGAAATGATGATATTTTTTGCTTTCATCCAGATACCTCCCGGAATATGTAGATTGCAAATCAGACTAACGGTTTGTAAATTATTCATCTCAACCCCCATCCCTCTAATTTTCAGTATAGCACTTTTCAAAGGTCCTGTATCAGGCACTTTCAACATCCATGCAGTCAATGATCTTCCTGTTCAAGGCGGTAAAACACGCCATCTTTTTTGAGGCTGGAGTATCAGGCGCGGACGGGGTCACGGTCCGCGTGTGCATGGCAGAGGCGGTGCCCTGAGCCTGTCGAAGGGAAAACTTTGAGAGGACAAGTTTCAGTCATAGAGACCACCCGAGGGATGATTGGATACGCAAATTATATACCAAACGGTTGGGGCTAACCTATGTGTCCGCTCCTACGAAATTACTTTTCAACTTCCAACTGCACCGTCTGCACATCCACCGAACTGGTGCCCACCATAACCTCGAATATCCCCGGCTCGACCACGCGCTGCATGGCTTCGTTCAGGAAGGACAAATCGTCAGCGGTGAGGGTAAATTCCACTGTACGCGTCTCGCCCGGCTGGAGCGTGATCCGCCGGAAGCCTTTCAGTTCCTTGACCGGCCGCGTGACCATCCCAGAGACCAGGTCGTGGATATAAAGCTGCACCACCTCGTCGCCGGCGCGCTGGCCGGTGTTGGTCACCTCCACGCTGACGGTGGCCTGCCCGTCCGGTTTGATCTTCGCAGGCACCACGCGCAGGTTATCATATCTGAAGGTCGTGTAGCTCAGGCCGTGTCCAAACGGGAACAGCGGCTCCTTATCGGCAAACAGGTAGCTGCGCCGGGCGGAGGGCTTGTGGTTGTAATAGGCCGGGATCTGCCCCACCGAGCGTGGGAAGGTGATGGGCAGTTTGCCGCCCGGGTTTACGTCGCCGAAGAGAACGTCTGCAAAAGCCGTCCCGCCCTCCTGGCCGAGGTACCAGCCCTCGAAGATGGCGTTCACGTGTTCGGCCACGTAGTTGACTGAGAGCGGCCGCCCGTTGATGAGCAGCGCCACCGTCGGGACCCCGGTCTCGACCACGGCGCGCACCAGGTCATCCTGGTGGCCCGGCAGGTCCAGCGAGTCGCGGTCACCGAGGTGCTGTTCGCCCCAGCCCTCGCGAGAGATAGATTCGTTCTCGCCGATCACCAGCAACACCACGTCGGCCTGGCGGGCCACTTCAACGGCCTCGGCAATCAGGCGTTCGTCTTCGGCAGGGTCCGGTAAATCAACGGCACTCTCGTGCCAGCCTCGCCAGCCCTGCCCGCCGAAATCATCCGCGGTGATCTTACACCCTTCAGCATACAAAACATTCACATCCTTCCCCACTTTCTGTCGAATACCTTCCAAAATGGTTACCCCATGCCCCGGGTCGGCGCTGTAGCCGCCCAGGTGGAGACCGGCCGCGTTCGGTCCGATCACGGCCAGGGTCTTCACCTTTTTCCTGTTCAGCGGAAGTAGTCCATCGTTCTTCAACAGCACCAGGCTTTTGTAAGCCGCTTCGAGCGCCAACTGACGATGTTCGGTGCAGTTGGTGACGCGCCCGGCTTCGTCGGGATCGGCATAAGGGTCATCGAACAGGCCGAGCAGGAACTTCGCCTCCAGGACGCGGCTCACCGCCCGGTCCACCAGCGCTTCGGGTATAGTCCCATCCCGGACTTGAGTCAACAACGTGGTCGCAAAACAGGTATCCAACTCGAAGTCTATTCCCGCCGCCAGGGCTTTGCGGGCCGCCTCGGATAAGGAGCCCGCCACGTGGTGGAAGCCTTCCAATTGCGTGATGCCGTGCCCGTCGGAAATGATGAATCCCCGGAAACCCCACTCATCCCGCAGAATGTCGTCCAACAGCCACATGTTGATGTGGACCGGGATGCCGTTGACCTCGTTATACGAGGCCATCACGGACCCGACGCCGGCTTCCACCACCGCGGCCCGGAACGCCGCCAAGAAGTTCTCGCGGATCTCCCGCTCGGCGTAATTGGCCGGAGCCGAATTCCTGCCTCCCTCCGGCTGCCCGTGGACGGCGAAATGTTTGGCGGTAGCCAGGACGTGTTGTTTGTCTATCGGCTGCGGGCTATCCGCGAGACTGACACCCTGCAAGCCGCGTATTGCCGCCACGCCGATGCGGGAGCCGAGGTACGGGTCTTCGCCGTAGGTTTCCTCGGTGCGACCCCAGCGTGGTTCGCGCGCCAGGTCGAGCACCGGAGTCAGGGCGTAGTTCTCGCCGCGCACCCGCATTTCGTGCGCCGCGACGGTGAATACTTCCTGCACCAGTTCAGGGTCCCAAGTGCTGGCCAGACCGATGGCCTGGGGGAAGCTGGTGCAGCCATGAGCCATCAGCCCGTGCAGGGCCTCATCCACGAAAAAGGTCGGGATGCCCAGGCGGGTATGCTCGCGCAGATATTTCTGGATGGCATTGGCCGAGAGGGCAGTGGCTCGGGCATTCAGGTGCAGTCCCGGCCGGCCAAGAGCGCCGACCCCATTTGCCAACTGTTTTTGGGTTGTTCCATCGAGTTCGACCGCCTCATTTGGTAAAACGTTCGTCTTCATGTGGAAGATGGACATCTGGGCGATCTTCTCCTCCAGCGTCATACGGCTGAGCAGATCGGCCACGCGTTGTTCGACGGGCAACGATGAGTTATGGTAAGCAGCTTCGATCATAGAGTAAGTTTTCCTCGATTGTGTTTCCAGCGAGGCTTAGCCCCGCAAAGAATAGAATAAGTTCAATCCACCAACTCCGGCAGCGCCACCCACTCCCCCGCCATCTGCGGATGGGAAATGCTGTCTTTCAGAAAACCGTTCTGCACCAGCCTCGCCACCGTCCGTTTCGCCAACTCGGGCGGCCAGCCGAAGAGCCTGATCACATCCCGCACTTGCGCCGCGCCGACGGAAGCAAAATATAACTCCACCAATTTTTGGCGTGCTTCGGCCTCACCAATGGAACGGGCTTTCTCCGGCAGTTCGGGCATGTGACGAGCGGTAATATCGTAACGGAAGGCATATTTCCAGGCCCCAGCCTCGGCAATCCCCACCGGCAGGATCTTGAAGTCCATTTGCAAATCTTCCAAAGCGCGGTTGAAGACGGACTCTTTGGCGTTCAGCAGGCGGGCTTCCTTGCGCAGGGAAATCGTATCCAGTGAACCTTTGTCCAGCAGGGCTTCATAGACTTGTTTGGCAGCCAGCGTCAGGTGGCCTTCTTCATAGGCCAGCAGGTAATCTTCCTCGGGAGAGCCGTAATTCTCGGAAAGGGCATAGAAATATGGGGCAATCTCCAGCGAAATGAAGGTGGCCTTCCGGCGCAGGATTTTACCGTAGTACCAGATTTTCTTGCCAAGCGAATCGTCCTTCCAGCGCCAGGTGATTTGACCGGGATCATCGTGCTCGTTCGGCACCGGCCGGTCGCCGGCGGTGGCCACCCACAGCGTCGGCAGGACAATCCCCTTGATCGGCCAAAAATAGATAAAGCCGCGCTCGTTGACGAAGTCCGCGGCCTGGGCGGCAGTGGTGAGGCGGGTCGCGGGCAGCAGTCGAAAGGTCCGCGCCTGCTGCGCCTTGAGACGATCCAGGTTAAGGGTTGGCATACTGGGGTCTATTCTAACCGAACATCCAGGTATAGTAACTACCTCAGTCGCTCAGTACGACTGAGGCCGCCGCTGCAATCCACCTTCGAATGGGTCTAAAGTGCAATCGGCAGCAGGTACTGGAAAATGACCCACGAAACGCCCAGCGCCAGCAGCGTGTTGAAAAGCGTAGCGATCAGGAAAACCGCCACCGGCTTCCAGCCCATGGACTTGAGCTCGCCGAAGGCAAACTCCAGGCCCATCGAGACGAAGGCCAGCGTAAAGGCCCAGTTTTTCAGCGCTTCGAGGGCCGTGCCCTTGCCACCGTCGATTAAACCCAGCGGGCCGCCATAGACCTGACCGAGCGTATACAGGATGGACGCCACGATAAAGCCAAGTACAAATTTCGGGAAGCGTTCCCAGATCATCTTTGCACTGGGGCGCTTGCCACCCTCGTTCTTGGTGGCAAAATAAAGCGCCAGGAAAAACGCCACCACGCCGATCAACGCGTTCTGCGTGGACTTGACGATGGAGGCTACTTTCTGGGCCGCATCGCTGAAGATCGTCCCCGCACCGACCACCGCGGCGGTGGTGTCAATGTTGCCGCCGAACCAGCCCCCAGCGACCGCGTCCGAGAGGTGCATGGCCTTGGCGGCAATCGGAGCAAGGACCATCAGCGGCAGGGCTACCAGGATGACCAGCGTGATCACGTACGTCACCTGCTCCTTCCGAGCTTTCACCGAGCCGGCCGCGGCAATTGCCGCCGATACGCCGCACACCGAGAGGGCCGTGGACATCACAGCCCGCAATTTGTCGTCCAGGCCAAAGCGACCGGCCAGCCAATAGGTGAAGAAGAACACACTGGCTATCATGAGGGGCGCCTGCAGCACCGCCCCGGCCGCCGCTGTCGCCAGCAACTTCAGGTTGATGCCCGCCCCTAGCAGCACCAGGCCGGTCTTCAGGAAGAACTCAGTCCGCACACCCGGGCGGATGAAGTCGTTGCCTTTATATGGCCGCAGTACAAGATTGACCGCTATGCCCAGCAGGACAGCCCAAATGGGATATTCGAGCACTTTGCCAGGGATGCCGAGGGGTAATGTGGTGGCATAGACCTTCCGGGTGATCCACCAGGCCAGCACCGACAGCGCCACGACCAGGGCCAGGCCGGCCAGGAAGCGCAGCCAGTTCAAACGATCCGTTGCATTCTTTTCAGACATCACACCCTCCTAAAAAACAATCGGCAGGCCGCCTTTGCCCAACAGGCCAACGGCTGCGAGAAGGATCAGGATAAAAGCAACAATTACTGCCCACCAATCTTCGGATATGGTAAATTTATTTTGTTCGTTTGGCATACTGCCTCTTTTGGGTTATTTTACCATCTGCCGAAACCACAAACAATACTCCAGTGTTACAATTCCCAGAGGAGTGACAGATAATTATGGGACAACGCGACGCCGACATCCGATCCTTGAGCGAATCGCTCATCGATGAAATTGTCAACGCGGTTGGACTGCCCAAAACGACGGCTGCGCGCTGGACCTTCGGCCTGTTCTTCCGCCGCGTGGCCGAGCGGCTCTCGGCCATCGGCGTGACCGCCGACCGGATGATCGCCACAGACGGTTTCCCGGCCGCGGCGGGGTGGATGATGAGCCATTGGGTCAAGAACGTGACGAGACGCGGCGCGGAAACCATCCCGGCTGCCGGTCCGTTGCTGGTCGTCTCCAACCACTGCGGAGCCTACGACTCCCTGGTTATCCCCTCCCAACTGGGAAGGGCTGACATCAAAATCATTTCCAGCGACGTCCCCTTCCTGAAGAACCTGCCCAACGCCTGCGATCATTTGATCTTCCTATCCGACAATTCCCATGAACGCATGGCCGCCGCCCGCGCCGGCATCCGCCACCTGCAAGCCGGAAGGACGCTGCTGCTCTTCGGGACCGGACTCATCGACCCGGACCCGGCGGTCTATCCGAACGCCGAGAAAGAGATCGAGAATTGGTCGCCATCCATTGACTTATTCCTGCGACAGGCGCCTGGAACGAACGTGCTGGCCACGATTGTCAGCGGTATCATCTCGCCCAAATGGGCACACCATCCGATCACGCGGCTGCGCCGGATTGACTGGCAAAAACGCCGTCTGGCTGAGTTCGGACAGGTCATCCAGCAATTGTTCTTCCCCAGCCAACTGTACGTGTCGCCACAGGTATCCTTCGCCCCGCCAGTGACAGCAGAAACGTTACGCGGCGAAAGCGATTCCGGCCGCCTCCTGCCCGCCGTCGTCGCGCGCGGCAAGTTCTTGCTGGCCGAGCACATCAAGTGGATTCAAGAGAGCCCTGAGGAGTAAGCCATGGACGCAGAGATGATCGCCCTGAGCCAGTCGCTCGTTGTCGAGATCGCCGGATCTATCGGGTTCCGGAACTCGCCCCTGGCACATCGCATCGTCTGGCCGCTCTTCAGGCCAGTCACCGACCGGCTGGCGCGCATCGGCGTGACCTTCGACCGGAACGTCGTTCAAGGTGGTTTCTCAAAAGCGATGGAGTTCGCCCTGAAGGATTTTATTCACGGGGTGACTGCTCGCGGGACGGAGGGCTTTCCTCCGCAGGGTCCGCTGCTGGTGCTCTCCAACCATCCCGGGACGTACGACAGCCTGATCATCGCCTCCCAATTGCGCCGCGACGACCTGTGCCTCATTTCCGGCGACATTCCCTTCCTGAGAAAGCTACCCCATGCCAACAAACACTTTTTTTGTATTTCAGACGATCAGAATACCCGCATGGTCGCAGCTCGCCAGGCTATCCGCCACCTAAAAAATGGCGGGGCAGTACTGGTATACGGATTCGGTCACATTGACCCCGACCCGGCCGTCTACGAGGGCGCCCCTGCCTGCATTGACCAATGGAGTTCAAGCATTGACCTGTTCTCGAAGTTCGTGCCCGATGCCAGCGTGTTGATCACGATCACCAGCCACGTTGTTTCTCCAAAATGGAGTCACAGCTTGTTGTATCACCTGAGGTATGACCCGGTTGACCGGCGTCGTCTGGTCGAATTCGGACAGGTTATGACGCAACTGCTCTTCCCGGGAACGTTCAGGCAATCCCCCTTCATTTCCTTTGCTCGGCCCGTCAACGTACCTGAACTACGCCGAAAAAGCGCCTCGGACCGCCTGCTTCCAACAATCACCGCACGAGCCAAAAGCTTGCTGGCCGAACACTTGGCTTGGGCGAGCACACATACGAAAGGATAATCCATGTTAATCTCAACTGGAACACTGACTCAACAAGCCCTTGCTGGACGGATCGCCGTCGTGACCGGGGCCGGAGGCGGCATCGGCTACGAAGCCTGCCGGTCCTTGATCTGGCTGGGTGCACGGACGGTGATCGCCGAAATCAACAAGAAGAATGGGCAGAACGCCGCGGCGCGCCTGAACCAGGAGTTCAGCGCGGATTCGGCTTATTTCATCCATACTGACGTCGGGGACGAGCGCAGCGTCCAGCGCCTGGCTAAAGAAACCACCCGCCATTACGGGAAAGTGGATATCGTCATCAACAACGCCACGATTGCCATGCTTGGGGCGGTCAAAGATGTGCCGATCCAGAATTGGGATGCCAGTTACCGGGTCAACCTGCGCGGGCCGGTGCTGCTGGCCAGGGCTTTCGTGCCGGGGATGATCGAGCGAAAATATGGCGTCTTCGTATGCGTGTCATCGCTGGGAACGGCCTATATGGGTGCTTACGAGGCCATGAAAGCCGCCCAGGTCCATCTCGGGAGCACGTTGGATGCGGAATTGGAAAATACGGGCGTATATTCCTTCACCATCGGGCCGGGCTTCGTCCCAACTCAAACCGCCCTTTCCGCCATTCCCAAGCTGGCCGGGATGATGGACATCTCGCTGGATGAGTTGCGCGTCATCCTCAAAGAGCAAACCATCTCCATCGAAGCTGCCGGAGCCGGGTTCGCCGCGGCGGTCGCGCTGACTGGACAGTTCAAAGGTCAAGAAACCGCCTCGATTCCGGCGCTGATCAAGGCCGGGATTACAGCGCCGAAAGAAGGAGAAACGGTCAAAGCCTCCTACACAGACGAACAATGCGACCAGATCCTGGTCCTGACCCGCAAAGTCCGCACGGTGCTCGCCGAGCAAAGCGCCGGCTGGAAGCAGCGTTCTATCTTTGAACAGCAATGGCTCATCCGCAACTTCAAGAAATCCGCCGGCATGACGGTGGAAGAATGGCTCGAAACGTTGGACCGGCTGGAACAGGCCGCTGCGGCGCATTACAGCGGCGGGTTGGCCACCATCCGCGCCCCGCTGGGGGCGTTGGCGAGTTATCATGCCTACATGTACGAGATGGCCAAGGGCTACATCAAAGACCCCAAGCAGCGCGAAGAGCACCTGTTCATCGTCTGGGGCTGGAAAGTAGATGCGGAAGAACTGGGAAAGTTGCTAAAGAAGTAAGATTTCCACAGACTTCCAAAGTTTCCAAGGCTTCGGAAGTCTAATAAATCGTCTCAAACGCAACCTGCGGGAGGTCATGGTGTCCTTAAGAATGATTGAAAAAACCAATATTATCTGTCGTTGCGAGGGCTGGGTGCTTTTCCTAGCCCGAAGCAATCCCCTCCGCGGCTTGGAGATTGCTTACCCTGCGGGTACGATGTCGTCGTGTCTCGATGTGGCGAAAGAGCATGCCTACTCAACCCTCCTCGCAACAACATTCCATTCTTGAGAAAGCCATATGTGGGAGGCTGCCTCACCTTGGCAAAAAACGCCAAGGTGTTTTCATCTCTGCGTGATCTTCTCCAGCAACTGCCGGTAATAGAGATAATTTTCCAGGGGAATGTCATCCCGCACTCGACCATCCGCCAGCGGGACGTAGCCGCCCTGCGCCAGCAGCGGCGGGACCTTCTCCTCGACCTCGCGGCGGATGGCGGCCTTGTCGCCGCGCAGCACGTCCAGGTCAATCCCGCCGATCAGGCGCAGACCGTTGCCAAACTCCTGGCGCAGCGAACGATAATCCATCGCTTCGACATTGACCTCGCAAGCCCACAGACAATCAAAGCCGTTCTCCATCAATACCGGCACCAGCAGCCGAGCGTTGGCATAGGTACGCAGGATAACCATATCCACATTCTGCCGGTGCAAAACGTCCAGCACCGGGCGGTAACTCGACAGGACTAAATCGGCGTACATTTTGGGGGAAATCAGGGGTCCGTGGTTGGCGCTGATGGGTTCGCTGAAAATAGCGGCATCAATTTCAACATCCTGCAAGGCGCGTTCGGTCAGGGCGGCCACGAACTCACCCTGGACCCGCATCATGGCGCGTACAAATTCGGGGTCATTGTGAATCAACTTCATTAACTCATGGAAGCGGCTCCACCCCTCCACGCCCATCGTCAGGAAAAAGCCGCGGTGGACGTGCATCAGCAGCACATGCTCCCGCTGCTTCCAGGCAGATACACTCTTTTTCCAGTTTGCCGGTAGACGAGACCAGTCTCTCGGGTCCAACCGTCGTGCGAATGCATTCAACTCATCGCGTGTACTCGGCCATTTCTTCGGCCAGGGATGTGGGTCTACATCCAGGTCAATCTCTTCGCGCTCATCTGTTGTAAACATCTTTGTCAGGTCGGCATCCGCTGCCAGACCCTGCTTCCGCCAAGCCTTCAGCACTTCCTTCCGGATACCCTCTTCGAAATAAGGTACGCGGTCGGGATGACCATAACGCATGGTTTCGAGAAAACGTCGGCGACTGTTCATCCGGGAAGCAATCCTTTTTGGGCTGCCACGGCAATCGCCGCGGCTCTTGAATCCACCCCCAATCTGTTGTAAATACTGGCCAGGTGCGCCTTGACTGTCCGCTCGCTGATGCCAAGACGGAGGGCGATCTCCTTGCTGCGTTCGCCCTGCGCCACCGCCTTGAGCACTTCCAGTTCGCGCTCGGTCAGGTCGGTTGTGGAAGCAGCCTGGGTGCCCGTCTTGCCTGCTTTCGAAAGCACCCTGGCGATGATCTCCGGCTTGAGCAGGGTTTCGCCGCGCGCCGCCGCCCGTACCGTGTTGAATAGGGTTTCCCGGTCGGTATCCTTGAGTAAATAGCCCTTGGCCCCGTCCCGCAGGCCGCGCATCATCAGATCATCCTCGTTGAAGGTGGTCAGGATGACCACGGCAATCCCCGGCTGCTCGGCCCGCAGGCGTTCGATGGCCGTCAGGCCGTCCATGCCCGGCATGCGCAGGTCCATCAAGACGACATCCGGTTTCAGGTCAGCGCACAGGCTAACAGCCTCGGCCCCATCGGCAGCTTCTCCCACCATTTCAAAACCATCTTCGGTCTCCAGGATGAGGCGGAGGCCTTGCCGGATGATGAGATGATCATCGGCAACCAGGATACGGATGGGATCACTCATGAGTATGTTCCTCCAACGGGAATCGTATCACAATTTGCGTCCCCCTTTCCGACTCACTGCGGACCTCGAGCCTGCCCCCCACCAGATGGACACGCTCGCGCATCCCCAGCAGACCGTAATGCCCCGTCTCGACTGTTACGGGATCGAACCCGACGCCGTCATTTTTTGCTTCTATAGTGGCTATGCGCAGTTTGGCGCTCTTCGCCCGGGCGTGGCGGGCCACGTTCGTCAGACCTTCGGAGATGACCCGGATGGCCGTCTCAGTCACCGGGTCCGGCAGGGCGGCGGGGAGAGCAATCTCCACCTCGCAGGGTATGCCGGTGGAAGAAGTGAAGTGTTCGTCTTCCTGACGAGCCGCCTCCCCCAGGTCGAGCGGACCGGCCTGGCGCAGGTCGGCAATTGCCTGGCGCGACTCGGCCAGGGTCTCGCGCGCCCGGGCCTTCGCTTCCTGTACAATCCGTAAGGCGCGCTCCGGACGCTTCCCCATCAGGTGGGCTTCCATCGCTTCGAGTTGAAGGATGAGTCCAGCCAATCCCTGCGACCGAGTATCATGCAGTTCGCGCGCCATGCGCTGGCGCTCGGTCGCAGTGGTCAGGTCCTCGATGCGGGCGGCGTACTCGCTCAACTGGCGGTTGGCAGCCTCCAGTTCCCGCAGGAGGGCTTGCGCCTGGGCGCGGGCTTTTATCTGGCGTTGATACAATACGACAAAGGTATTCGTAAAAATGAGGACGGAAACAGTCACTACAATCAGCCAGCCGGCCGCATTTGGGCTAAAGAGCAGCATGAAGCTGATTGACAAGAGCGCCAGGTAATAAGCCTCGGCGAGAATGCCCCGGCGATTAAAACCCGGCATGCCAATTGCATCCCCGATCAGGCCCGAAAAGAGAGGAAAAATCATATTCGCGCTGCCAGACAGGTTGCTGATGGCAAAAAACAGGATCCCCTGGATGATGATATACCAGGCCACCCAGGAAGGCCTGACGGCAATTCTTACCTGAAACCAGTGCAGGAAAAGGTGCACCATGACCAGCACGGTAAAAATGATCAGCGTCGCCGGTTTGCGAACGGTCGGAACTGTGACCAGCACCACGATGTACATAACGGCCACAACCAGTGTAAGGATCCACAGGAACCAGCGCAGGTCTGTTTCAAGTTTCAAGGATGAGGTCGCTGGGTTAGTTTGCATGGTACCTGAATTGGATTTCAATGGGTCACTCACGAATATTTTCCAGAGGAAATCGTAGCGTGATGCACGTTCCCTTACCAGATTCGCTGCGAACCTCGAGCCTGCCCCCCGCCAGACGGACGCGCTCGCGCATCCCGAGCAGGCCATAGTGCCCGGCCTGGACGGCTTGCGGGTCAAACCCGACGCCGTCATCACAGATTTCGATCTCCAGTCCTTTTTCGATGCCAGTTAAGCGCAGCGTGACATTCTTGGCTTTGGCATGTCGGGCAACATTGGTCAACCCTTCGGAGATAGCCCGGACCGAAGTTTCCGAAACAAGATCGGGAATGTCAATAGGAATATCGATCTCCGGCTCACATGGAATTCCAGTGGCGTTGGTGAAACGTTCCGCTTCCTGGCGGACAGCTTCGGCCAGGTCGCGCTCTGCAGGCTGGCGCAGGTTGTCGATCGCCTGGCGGGCTTCCGCCAGGGTGCCCCGGGCTTTTTCCATGGACTGCCGCAGGATGGAGCGGCCGCGTTCGGTCCGGTCACCGGCCAGGTGAGCGTCCACGGCCTCGAGCTGCAGGATCAGCCCAGCCAGTCCTTGCGAGAGGGTATCGTGGAGTTCACGTGCCATGCGTTGACGTTCAGTAGTCAGGGTCAGGTCTTCCACTTGAGCAGCGTACTCGCTCAATTGACGGTTGGCAACTTCCAGCTCCTTCAACAAAAGTAGAGCTCGACGGCGCGCTTCCGCCTGGCGGCTGTAGAGGGTCACATACACGGCCACGAAAAACGTCATCGGCAACATGGCCAGTAACCACCAGTACCAGTCTGCCCGCCCAACCAGCAAAATATAGTTCAAAAAGGAAAGGCCCAGGAGTGCCACCACTGCGGCGATCATCCAGCGCGGCTTCTCCCGCAGCAGGCCAATGGTTTCACCGATCAACCCCATGTACAAAGCCAGTAATGGGGCAATATTCGCCGCCAGGTAAACAACAACAAAGGCCAGCGCGCATTGAACAACCACATAGACTGCCACCCGGCTCCATTTCATTAAGCGCGCACTGAGCCAGTGGAGAGCAATGTGTACATTCATCAATACGGTGAAAAGGATCAAGCGCGCCGGCTCCCGCAAGGCAGCGTTTGAAAAAATGGATTGAATGTACACAAAGGCAAAAGCAAATGTAAGAATGAGGAAGAAAGGCCACTCCATGAAGGTTTCTGAACGGTCCTTTTTCCCCCGGGAAATCGGTAAACGCCGGAGAAGGGATGATAATTTTTTCATGGTACTCATATTTTATCCCAGATAATAACCTTTGCCATTGTGCAAGCGTACATTGTCCGAAAGGACAGGTGGAAACCAGCTATTCGACCGATGGCAAATGTTTCGACACCGTATATACTGGCGGTCGAGTTCAAAAACAAAGCGTTCCAGGAATACGGAGGAAGCAATGCAGAAAGAAAATATCGGCAAACTGGTTGATCTGGTATTCAAGGCCGTGGGATTGGCGATGGCTGTTGCTGTAGTGGTTTTGAACATCCTCAAAACAGCCTCAGTTGAAACCAGTATCCTGCTGCTCGGGATCGGACTGTTCGGGTTGGCCATCGCATCGCTCGACAAGTGAAAAGAAAGAGGAGGCTTCTATGAACACAGCCAAACCATCTCTGACCAAATTGATACTAAAATCCGCAGTTTTGCACTCGGTGACCTATTTCCTGGCAGGATGGATCGCGTTCAATGTTTTCGAATATCAGGGTTTGTTTGCCATCCCATCGCTGGCTGGCTTCATGCGCCCGACCGACAGTCTCTGGATGATGATCGGACCACTCTTCCAGCCCTTGCGCGGCATGCTCTTCGCGCTGGCTTTCTATCCGCTGCGGGAGAGTCTATTCAACAGGAAATATGGATGGCTGGTGGTCTGGTGGTTGCTGGTCGCCATCGGCCTCCTCTCCACTTACGGACCCACCCCGGGTTCCATCGAAGGGCTGATTTACACCCAGGTGCCTCTCGCGGCACATCTGCGCGGCCTGCCGGAAGTCCTGTTGCAGTCGTTCGTCTACTCGCTGGTGTTATCCTTCTGGATCAACCATCCTGAAAATCGCTGGCTCACCTGGGTGCTGGTGGTCATGTTCTGCATCCTGATGACCTTCCCGATCCTTGGCTTGCTGGTCAGATAAACAACGATCATATGGATATTCAAAGGAGTTCAATATGAGCAATTCCATCGCAATTGAAGTCAAGAACCTGCACAAAGCCTTCGGCGAGACCAAAGCCGTGGCGGGCGTCAATTTCACGGTTGAACAGGGTGAGATCTTCAGCCTGCTCGGTCCGAACGGCGCTGGCAAAACCACCACCATCTCGATGCTCTCTTGCTTGCTGCTCCCGGATGACGGCGACGCCGTGGTGCTGGGACACTCCATCCGCAAGGACGCGATGGGCGTCAAGTCCGTCCTTGGCGTCGTGCCGCAAGAAATCGCCCTCTATGAGGACCTGTCGGCGCGTGAGAACCTGACCTTCTGGGGAAAGATGTACGGCCTGCGCGGCGAGCCACTCAAGAAGCGCGTCGACGAGGTGCTCGAGATCATCGGCCTGGCCGACCGGGCGAAGGAGCGCATCAAGAAGTACTCGGGCGGCATGAAACGGCGCGTCAACATCGGCGTGGCCCTGCTGCACAAGCCGCAGATCATGTACATGGATGAGCCGACCGTGGGCATCGACCCGCAGTCCCGCCGCAGCATCCTGGACTCGGTACTGAAGCTAAAAAACGAGGGCACCACCGTGCTCTACACCACTCACTACATGGAAGAAGCCCAGGAACTCTCCGACCACATCGCCATCATGGACCAGGGCAAAATGATCGCCAGCGGCACGCACAATGAACTGGTGAAGATCGTCGGTGCCACCGACCGCATTACCGTCACGATCAACGCCGAATCTGCGAAGGTGATGGAAGCCTGGAAAACCGTCAAGGGTGTGAAGCGGGTCAGCGCTGATGATGGGACTCTCATTATCCTCGCAGACGACAGCAACCGGGTCCTGCCGCGCCTGTTCGAAACGGCCGCCACCAACGGGGTGCGCATCACGTCCGTCGCTATCCAGGAACCCAACCTGGAGACCGTCTTCCTGCATCTGACGGGAAGGGCGCTGCGTGATTAAGTAGTAACGACTGAAGTCGCTACTACAGGAGTAATTGATTATGAAAATCTTCGATATTGCCCTCAAAGATATAAGCCACTCCTTCCGCAGCATGTTCGCGCTGATGTTCATGTTCGGCGTGCCGCTGCTGATGGCAGGCATGTTCTATTTCATGTTCGGCGGTCAGGCGGATGACGAGATGGCCTTTACGTTGCCGGTCACCAAATTGGTGGTCGCCAACCTGGATCAGGGCGGCCCCGGTTTTGAAGCCGCCAAAGCGCAGTTCCCCAACGGGTCGCAGGCCAATTCGATGGGTGAGATGATCGTATCCACTTTGCAGAACGAAAGCTTTGCCAACCTGATGGAGGTGACCACGGTGGAAAGCGCCGAGGCCGCCCGAACTGCTGTGGATAAGCAGGAAGCTGGCGCGGCGATCATCATCCCGGCCGATTTCTCACAACAATTCTCGACCCTCTCCGGGCAGACCACTATCGAACTCTACAAAGACCCCACCCTGACCCTCGGACCGAGCATCGTTCAATCCATCCTGGCCCAATTCATGGACGGCATGTCGGGCGCCAAGATCGCCGTGGATGTGACCCTGACACAGACCAGTAGCAGCAACCCGCAACTGATCGGCCAGACCATCCAAGAATATATGGCTGCTTCGCCCAGCGGGGACCAGGCCACCGCGCTGCTCGATGTGCATTCCCCCTCCACAGCCAAGACGCCCGAGAATCCCGTTACCGCCATGATCAGCATGATCCTGGGTGGCATGACCGTCTTCTACGGTTTCTTTACCGGGGCTTCTGCGGCTCAATCCATCCTGAAAGAGGATGAGGAAGGCACCCTGCAACGACTTTTCACCACGCCCACCACGCAGTCCACCATCCTGGGCGGGAAGTTCCTGGCCGTCGGCCTGACGGTGATGGTGCAGATGACCGTCCTGTTCATCCTGGGTCACCTGATCTTCGGGATCGAATGGGGGCCGTTCCTGCCATTGGCCATCGTGACCCTTGGCTCGGTACTGGCAGCATCCTCCTTCGGCATCTTCCTCATGTCACTGCTTAAGAATGTCAAACAAAGCGGAGCCATCTTTGGAGGTATCATCACCGCCACCGGGATGCTGGGCATGATCAAAGTTTTCACAATGGGAATTGCGAATGCCGCCTGGGCCGATACGGTCTCCCTATTCGTACCGCAGGGCTGGGCGGCACGCGGCCTGCTCCAGCTCATGGACGGCGCCTCCCTGCCCCAGATCCTGCCGACCTTTGGGGTGCTGGCAGCCATGAGCATCGTTTTCTTCGCCATCGGCATCCTGCGCTTCCAGAAGCGCTATGCGTAGCCCTCACCCCTGTTCCTCTCCTCGCGAAGCACCCCCGAAGGGGGCAGCAGGGAGAGGGAGGAGATAAGAAAAATGAACCGTATATTCGATATTACCGTCAAAGACCTGACTCAAATCCTGCGTGACCGCAAAACATTCATGTTCCTGCTGCTCATGCCAATCCTCTTCACTATTTTCTTCGGCCTGGCTTTCAGCGGTTCCGGCAAAGGCCCGGGGGATAGCCGCCTGCCGGTCGGTTACCTGGACCTGGATAATGGAACATACAGCCAGCATCTCAAGAATATGTTGACCGGTTCCACAGTTATCCGCCTGGATGAAGACACCACCCGCAGCGAAACGGACCTCAACCAGCTGGTGGCAGACGAAGAACTGGCTGCCGTCCTCATCATCCCGGCCGGTTATAGCCAATCGGTCCAGGACGGAACGCCGCTCAAGTTGACCTTCATCGCCGACCCGTCCAACCCGTCAGCTTCCACCATCGAGGGCGAGGTAATGGCGGCCACCAACCGGATGATGAGCGCCATCCGCACCGCGCAGATCGTCGAGCAGACCACTTCGGCCTTCACACCGGCTTTCGAGCAGGCGCTGGCTGCCTGGCAGGATCCACCCATGCAGGTGGTAAGCACCTCCAGCGCGGCCATCAAAATGCAGGATGATAAAACGTTGTCTGCAACCCACACCTCCCCTGGCATGATGCTGCAATTCGCCATTGCCGGACTGATCACCGCCGCCACGGTCATCGTCAACGAGCGCAAGACGCGCTCCCTGCAACGCCTGCTGACCACGGCTACTTCACGGGTCCATATTTTGCTGGGACACTACCTGGCAATCTTTACGCTCATCTTCGGACAGTTCATCCTGCTGATCACCTTCGGCCAGTTATTCGTTCACGTGGACTACCTGCGCATCCCGCTGGCAATCCTGCTGGTGGCAGTGGCGGCCGCGGCCTGCATCTCTGCCATGGGACTGCTGATCGGGGTGTTCGCGAAAAGCGAAGAACAGGTCGTCATCTTCGTGATGATCCCGATGTTCGTGCTTTCGGGCCTGGGCGGGGCCTGGATGCCGCTCGAATTTACGGGCGCAACCTTCCAGTCCATCGGGCACGTCTCGCCGGTCGCCTGGGCGATGGACGGCTTCAAGAACATCGTGGCGCGCGGGCTGGATTTCAACTCGGTCCTGCTGCCGGTTGCGGCTCTGACCGGATACACCGTCCTGTTCTTTGCACTGGCCGCCTGGCGCTTCCAAGCCAGTGAAGAAAGATAGCGAGATTTCGACCTTCCAAAACGGGCGGGGTTTTCTCCCGCCCGTTTAAAATTAACGCATGATCCTCGCCACCCTGTGCTACGTCAAACATGACGACCACACACTCATGCTCCACCGCATCAAGCGGGCCAGGGACATCCACGCCGGGAAATGGAACGGACTGGGCGGCAAGTTCGAGCCGGGTGAATCACCGGATGAATGTGTTACCCGTGAGGTGCGCGAAGAATCCGGGCTGGAGATTGTCAATCCCCGCCTGCGCGGGCTGTTGATGTTTCCCGCCTTCAAGGGCGAGGATTGGTATGTGTTTGTCTTTACGGTGGAGGAATTCAGCGGGGAACTGAAAGAGAACGAAGAAGGTTTCCTGAAATGGATCCCCGACGGGGAACTGGAGTCCCTGCCGCTGTGGCCCAGCGACCATATTTTCCTTCCCTGGCTGCGGGAGGAGAAGTTCTTCTTGGCGAAGTTTGAATATGAGGGGGAGGAGATGATGAACTACACCGTGTCATTTTATCCGGGAGAAAAGGTATAATCAAGAACAGGAGAACAACTATGGCTCTCTTGATCGAAACCCAGCCTGTCCCCCTGGCAATAGACGCCGATGGCGTGGTGCGGGTCGGCAACACCCGCGTCACACTGGATACGGTCATCGCGGCATTCCTGGAGGGCGCGACGGCGGAGGAAATTGCCCACCAGTATCCATCCCTCAACCTGCCCGATATTTACTCCGTCATCGGCTATTATCTAAAGAACCGCTTCGAGGTGGATAAATACCTGGAAGCGCGCAAGAAGCGGGGCAAAGCCATCCGGGAGCAGAATGCAACCCGGTACGGCTCTGACAGCGTACGCAAGCATTTGACAAAACGGCAATCGAAGTCAAAAACAGAAGTCCAACATTACAAATTCAGTCGAATCACCTTTGACCCGGCCAAGTGTTTCGGAAAACCTTGCATCCGGGGATTGAGATTGCCGGTCGCTTCCATCCTAAGTTATCTGAGTTCCGGCATGACAGTCAAAGATATCCTAGCAGAATGGCCCGAATTGGAACAGGAGGATATTTCTCAGGCTCTTGGGTACGCAGCCTGGGCAATGGAGGAACGAGTTCTTTTCTTGCAAGTGGCGACTTAAGATGAAATTCCTGCTGAACATGAATCTGCCGCGTCAACTTGGCAAGCTGCTTACTGGCAAAGGTCATGCGTGCCGCCATGTAGGCGACATCGGGATGGCACGCGCCAGCGATTCGGAAATTGTTACAGCGGCGAGGCACAGTCATGAGACGATCATCACCCATGACCTGGACTATGGCGGCCTCCTGGCCTTTTCCGGCGAAGATGCCCCATCTGTAATTATTTTCCGCCTTCGAAGCACTCAAACTGAAAACCTGTTCAACCGGCTTATGTCAGTTTGGATTGAAATCGAAGGATCGCTTGCTGAGGGAGCAATTGCTATTCTCGAAGATTCTTTGTTCCGTATTCGGCGTTTGCCGATTGAGGATAAAATTTAACCGATAAGAATGCGGCGTACCAAAATGCCGCTTTTTGTTTGGCAGTATAATCAACCCTGTATGAACATTTTCACCAACAAACACATCCTGCTCGGCATCACCGGTTCCATCGCGGCCTACAAGGCCGCCGACCTGGCTTCCAAACTGACCCAGGCCGGTGCGCAGGTAGATGTGATTCTCACTCCCGCAGCGGAGAAATTCATCACGCCACTAACATTCCAATCCGTCACCGGTCGGAAAGCCTTCACCGACGCTGAATTGTGGGGCGGAGAAGCGCACGTGCTGCACGTGGGTCTCGGCCACAGCGCCGATTTGCTAGCCATTGCTCCCTGCACCGCCAACACGCTCGCCAAGCTGGCTCACGGCCTCGCCGATAACCTACTCACCATCACGGCACTTGCGGCACATTGTCCCCTGCTGATCGCCCCGGCCATGGACGTGGGCATCTACACCAACGTCGCCACACAAGATAACCTCCGCGTCCTGGGCGAGCGCGGCGTTTACTTCGCCGGGCCGGATGAGGGACACATGGCCTCCGGGTTGGTGGGCAAGGGCCGCTTCGTCGAACCGGCGGAATTGCTCGGCCACATTCGCCTGGTATTGGGACGGAACGGCCCGCTGGCCGGGAAAAAGATCGTCGTCACGGCGGGCGGGACGCAGGAACCGCTCGACCCGGTGCGCGTGCTGACGAACAAATCCTCCGGCAAACAGGGCTTCGCGCTGGCTCAGGCCGCCCTCGATGCGGGCGGGACCGTGGTGCTGGTCACTGCAACGACAGCACTGACTCCACCGGTCGGCGCGAAAGTCGTGCAAGTTACCACCGCCCAGCAGATGTTGGAGGCCGTGCTGGCCGAGTCCGCCGGGGCCGAGGCGCTCATCATGGCTGCCGCGGTGGCCGACTTCCGCCCGAAGCAGGTCGCAGAAGACAAGCTCAAGAAACGGGACGGGATTCCGCAGATCGAGCTGGAGGCAGCTCCAGATGTCCTTGCGGCGGTAGCAGGTATGGGGTCCCGGAAGCCGCAGCGGATAATCGGTTTCGCCGCCGAAAGTCGTTACCTGCTCGAAAACGCCAGGTTCAAGCTAAAGTCCAAGAAGCTGGATATGATCGTCGCCAATGATATCTCTGCTCCGGATTCCGGTTTTGGCGCTGAGACCAACCACGTCATCCTTCTATTTCCAGACAAAAAGGAAGAACCCCTGCCGCTGATGAGTAAGGCCGAAGTGGCGGAGACCATCATCGCGCGGTTAGCGGTGCTCCTGGACAATAAATGACAAAAATTCTGGTGATTTCCGACGTACACGCCAACCTCACCGCGCTGGAGGCCGTCCTGGCCGATGCCGGAAAAGTAGATGAAGTCTGGTGCCTGGGCGACATCGTCGGTTACGGCCCGAACCCCAACGAGTGCGTCGAACGCATCCAGACCCTACCCAAGCTGACCTGCATAATGGGCAACCACGATTTCGCGGCCAGCGGCGACATGGCACTGGAGACGTTCAATGGCGACGCAAAAAAGGCGCTGCTCTGGCAGCGCGAAAGGTTGACGGATGCCAACAAGGAGTTCCTGCGTACGCTCTCACAGGAATTGGTGGTGCGCGGGAATGTCTCGCTGGCTCACGGCAGCCCGCGTGACCCGATCTGGGAATACATCATGAACACGCTGACCGCGCGAATTAACCTGGACTTTTTCGAAACGCTCTGGTGCTTTGTAGGACATTCGCATTTCCAGGCAATCTTTCAGTACCACGCCGAAACCAATGACCTGTCCATCGAGGTGCCGAATTTGGCGGAACGGTATGAACTAAGGGAACGCGCCATCCTGAACCCCGGCTCGGTCGGCCAGCCGCGTGACCGGGATCCACGCGCAGCCTATGCCTTTTTTCGCCCCAAGGAGAAAGTCTGGGAGCCGCGCCGGGTGGAATATGACATCAAAACCGTCCAGAAACGCATCCTGGACGTCGGGCTCCCACCGCGCCATGCCGAGCGGCTTGCCGGAGGCTGGTGAGGAACTTTTATCGGTAGCCAGGCGTCTAGGAAACATATCAACCTTTATCCTTTGTCATATCAACCTTTGTCCTTTGTAAGGAGGAGAAGCTATGAAGAAGAAAACCCTTTTTATCTTTGTCATTCTGGCGCTGGTATTGGCTGCCTGCGGTGTGAAAGCCGCCGCTACCCCGGCCCCCGCTTATGCTGCCCCGGCCGTGGGTGGCGGCGTGGCGGATGAGCAGGGTTACGCGCCGACCCCCGCCCCGGACCTTTACGCCACAGGCAAAATCAATGCCACTGGCGCAGCGGTCCAGGAGAGGCTGGTCATCATGAACGTAACCTTGAGCATCGTCGTTGCTGACCCGCAAACCAAGCTGGACGCCATCTCCAAGATGGCCTCAAACCTGGGCGGCTTCGTCGTCTCGATGAATATGTCTCAGGTCTACATGCAGAGCGGTGATACCGCTCCGCAGGGATCCATTTCCATCCGCGTCCCGGCAGAGAAATTGGACACCGCCCTGAGCCAGATCAAAACGGACGCGGTCGATGTTCAGAGCGAAAACCGCTCCGGCGAGGATGTGACCGCCCAATACGTTGACCTGCAAAGTCAATTGAAAAACCTGGAGCAAGCCGAACAAGACCTGCTGGCGATCATGGACGAGGCCAAGAACAATCCGGGAAACGATAGCACGACCAAGACACAAGACGTGCTCAATGTCTACAATCAAGTCGTCTCTGTGCGCGGACAGATCGAACAGATCAAAGGCCAGATGAAGTACTTCGAACAATCCGCTGCCTATTCGCTCATCAGCGTGACCCTGATCGCCGAGGAAACCATCAAGCCGATCGAGATTGGCGGCTGGAAACCCGAAGGCAAGGTGCGGGATGCGGTCCAGAAACTGATCAATTTCCTGCAAGGCTTCGTGACCTTCCTGATCTACCTAGTGCTGCTGGTGCTCCCGATCCTGATCGTCATCTTTGGCCCGATTGTGCTGGTCATCTGGGGCATCGTCGCCCTGGTCAGACGGAACAAAAAAAAGAAAGCATTGGCTGGCAAGAAGTAGATAACATCCCCTGACCCCTCTCCCCAAAGAGAGGGGTATAATTTTCTTAACATGGAGAAACTCGTCCACGCGGCTCAGCAACTCTTCGGCATCCATCTGAACGGGCGGCAGGTGGCAGCGCTGATCACTTTCGAGCGCGAACTCCTGGAATGGAACAAGAAATTCAACCTGACCGCGATTCGTACTGCGGAGGGAATCCGTACCAAGCACTTCCTGGACTCTTTTTCCTGCGTCCTGGCCTGGAAGGAGAACCCACCCAAACACCTGATTGACGTGGGCACCGGCGCGGGCTTTCCGGGCATCCCGCTGAAAATCCTCTATCCATCCATGCAGTTGACCTTGGTCGAGTCGGTCGGCAAGAAGGCCAACTTTTGCCGCCACGCGGTCGAGACCCTGAAACTGGAAGCCGTGGAAGTGGTGGCGGCGCGAGCCGAAGAGGTGGGACAGATGTCCGCACAGCGTGAGTCCTATGACTGGGCGGTGGCTCGCGCCGTGGCGAACCTGCCTGCCCTGGTCGAGTACCTCCTGCCGCTGGTGCAGCTTGGCGGCTGCGTCTTAGCCCAGAAAGGCCAGAGTGGACCGGCCGAGGCGCACAAGGCCGAAAAGGCGCTGAAGCTCCTGGGTGGACGGATGCGAAAGTTGATCCCGGTCGCATTACCGGGGGTGGTGGAAGAGCGTTATCTGGTGGTGGTGGATAAGGTCGCCGCGACGCCCCCGCAGTATCCGCGCCAGCCGGGCATCCCGGCGAAGAAACCGCTTTAATCCCGCGTGGACTCTCGCACAACCAAACGGCATCCGTTGACAAAACCCGTTAACAGCCGCCTGGAAGCACAATCAAATAGAAAGGCGGTTGTTATCCGCCAGTTTGTCTTTCCAACAAATTATACCTCCTGCCTGTTTAGCTTGTCACTAGCAAGACGATTCAAACTAATCCTAGATTCTGCTGCTTCAATTGCCAGCCGCCTGTGTAATTCCGGTGGTATCCGCACCATAAACTTCCCACTGTATTTTTTGACAGCAATCGGTTCAGGCACAGGCTCTCCTCTTGCTTCTAAATCTGCAACCACTTGAGCCACTGTCTGACGGATGCCTTTCAAGGTTTCTTCTGGCGATGGTTCCAACCAGCTCAGACTCGGAAACTCAGCACAAAGGCCGACATATTCATGGTCTTCCTCTGACCAGGTTACGCGGTAGGTATATCGGTCATTCTGTAACATCACTTTGCGCCTCCAGGCGTTCAATCGCCTTCAATACTTGTCTTACCTGATATGCTTTTGCCATTCCTTGGTCATTCTGGATATTGACTCGTGGGTCGCCTTGCCAGGGCGTTTTGTAGATTCGATGGCTGCTGCTCTTTTATCGAGCCTCACCAAACAAGGAATCACATACTTTACAAAGGTCTTGAAAACGAAGCCCTTTGGGATTGCGTCGCATTTCAGCAATGACATCTTCGACCTTTGTCATGCTGTCATGATACCACTATTGATACTGCTGTCAAGGGAGCTGTTTTTATTTTCCACCCCGCGTAGACCCCGCACAGCCGAACGGCATCCCGGGAAAGAAACCGCTGTAATCCAATCCATTATTTTGGTGCGGTATAGTTTGGTGCATATATAGCCAAACCGACAATACGATTCACGTAGACTGGCTGATAATACTTAAGAATTGGATAGGAGAGATTTTCACTCCAAACATTATTTTCGTAGCCAAAAGGCGAATTTATATCCTGCTTAGAATCTACCATCACCTCTGAAATAATCAAAGAAAATCTTTGCTTTTGAACATCTCTCCAAAATTGTGCTAAATACGGCCCGTTATTTGCCATAGCCATTTCCATAAGATCAATTTTTTCATAAGGGAAATAAATGCTCTCGGACGAGATTGTTCGATATACAAGCAGATGGTGATAATCAATAAACAGAATAGGGACTTTATTGGTATCTGTTTCCAGCACGAACGATTGTACTTGCTGAATAGCATTTCTCGCTTCTTGTTCAGGCCGATTAGTTCGAGCAGGTATGCTCTTTAGCGCGAAGAAGACGGGAACAAATAGAAGGCCGAGTAATACGAAACGTTTATCAAGCAAAGGTTTAGACAGGCCCGCCTCCGATTTATCGAAGCCGACAGCCCCCATTCCCCAATAACTACCAATTACAAACAATATCAGCACAAAAGTATCGTAATTATGAAGATCAAATCCTCCTCCAGCGTGCATACTTACAATTGTGCTGCCGACAAAAAAGATACCAAGTATGCCCAGAAGAATGAATGATCGTATCCAATGCACTCCACGAACCCTTTTCAAGCCTACAGCCGACACAAGTGCAATGACAGGGATAGATAGCAACGTAATACCAAGTATCAGCCCAAGAGCAAAAGCTTCATTCGGCCATAGTTTAAATCTAAAGAAATCATAGTGCATATCGGGATTGTAGAAAGGAATGACATAATGGGACAATTTGATGAAAAGCCCATATGTGAGGAAGCTGGTAAGAGCACCAGAAATTAACCAAATTACAGGCCACAATAAGTAACGTGTGATTTTCTTGCCTGTCACTGGTACCGAAAGTAAATAAATCGTAACTGCCAGGACTGCTGGCATCAAAAACCAATTAACTCTACAAAGTCCTTCCTAGGCTGAGGCGATAATTATTGCGCTTAAAGCAAGAATTGGCTTATCCAGGTCAAGCAGCCAGAGGATCACGATAGCACCCAGGAGCACATGATAATAAATCGGGCATTGAAGAATATACAGGATCCCCCACGAAACCAGAAAAATGGGCGAAAGTTTATCTGTTTGTTTGTTTGTTTAGAGGTGACTTATTCAACGCCCTCTTGACAATTAAAATCGCAGATATAACGGTTGTTGATAGACTCAAGAAGGCTAACCAAAAACGATACGTCCATATCTGGCTATTGGGTATCAAAAAAACCAAGCCATCGAGAATTGCTCGCCCGGGATCCAACCACGGCCAAGGTAAAGTTCTTCCAAATACAATTGGGGAATATATCGAAGCAGCTTCAAATATTCTTCCCGATTCTGACCAATCGGTTGTCAAAGGGTAATTTGACACTGATAGAACATAAGAATAGATGTGGCTACCCAAACCAACAATAATTAATAACGCGCAAAGAATTGTCAGGGGCAACTTCAATTTTTGTGATGACATAGTATCTACCTAATCTATGTTATTTAGCAATTCTTTTCATCCACCAGTTTGATCTCATCCAGCTTGTTGGGGATAATACATAGGAACTCAAAATTCTCCTCCCCCACATTCTGATACCAGTGCGGCACACCTTCCGGGATGAAAACCACGTCCCCGGCACGCACCTTGTAGGTCTCATCGCCGATGCCAATACTGGCGTGACCATGCAGTACATATTGTTCGTGCTCGACCGTGTTGGTATGCTCCGGCATCCCGCCGCCGGGCTCCATCACGAAACGACGTAATGCAAAATTCGGGCCTTCCTGTGAAGAAATCAAAACCTGGATGGTGGTCAAATCCCCGGCCTTGACGGGCTGTGCCGGGACATCCTTCACGTTTTTGACGGGCATGTTATCCTTCCTTTCCTGTCGCTTCTTGGACTTTTACCTTCCCGGTACTGACCTCCCATACTTCTGATTTTTCGACAAAATCAGGAGAGAACAACTTCAAATCGGCGGTGGTCAGAATCGCCTGCTCGATTTTATCCAGATAGGCCAGCAAATCAAGGCGCCGCTGGATATCCAGTTCGGCCAGCACCTCGTCGAACAGCAGCACCGGCCACTGACCGGTCCTGATTTTCATCCATTCGATCTCGGCCAGCTTGAGCGCCAGCAGCGCCGTGCGCACCTGGCCGCGCGAGCCGTAATCTGACAAATCAATCCCGTTGGCGAGGAAGCGCAACTCGTCCCGGTGCGGCCCGAGCACCGTCACGCCCCGGCGAATCTCCTCGGCGCGGATTTGTCCCAGCGCCTCCAAAAAGCCCTGGCGGATGTCTTCTTCGCTGAAGCCGTTGCGCTGGACGGGTGTAGCCAGTGGCATGGCGAGCTGCCCCTCCGGGCGCGGCAGCGGGTCATAGGCGGGTTGGTAATGCAGCCGCAGCACATCCGCGCCACGCGTCAGGTCCCGGTGGATGCGGGTCGCCAGCTTCTCGATCTCCTGCACCGCTTCGATACGTCGCAAGATAATGACCCCACCAGTTCGAGTAATGGTCTCGTCCCAGAAATCCAACTGCGACTGGTCCCCACCGCGCTCGGCCAACAGTTTGAGCAGGGCGTTGCGCTGGGTCAACGCCTCGCCATACTCGCTCAGCAGCCGGGCGTAGCCAGGGACGGTCTGCGCCAGCGCCAGGTTCAGATAACGGCGGCGTTCGTCGGGCCCGCCCTCGATGATCTGCACCATCTGCGGGACGAAGATGACCGCGTTGAAATGGCCGATGACTTCCGTCAGCGACCGTTTGACGCCATCCAGCAGGATCTCCTTCCGCAGGCGCTGACCGTTCGCCCCGACCGCTTCGAGCACCAGCCGGACCTCGAGCCTGTGTTTCGTCGGCCCGCGCGTGTACTCGGCCACCAGCCGTCCCACCGCCAGGCCTTTCTTGGCTTCAATAAAATTGATCAGCTGTCGGTCGGCATGGGTCTGGAACGACGTAAAAGCCGCCAGGAAATAGACCGCCTCCAGCACACTGGTCTTGCCCTGGGCATTACTCCCAGTCAGCAAGATAACCCGCCGGGGAATGTCCATATCCAGGCGGGCGAAACTGCGAAAGTTGGTCAGGGAAAGGTGGGTGAGGTACATTGTTTTGTAGGGGCGCATGGCATGCGCCCTGGGCGGACGCCGTCCGCCTCTATCAGTTATACATTATCCACCGGCGGCTGTTCCGGCTCTGGCCTCCAGACCTTCGTAGCGCGATCGGTAAAGACGTTACCGTTCAAGTGGTCAATCTCGTGTTGGAAGATGCGGGCCAGCCAGCCTTTGGCCTTGATCTTGATCGGCTGCCCGCGGCGGGTCTGCCCTTTGACCGTCACCACCAGGGTGCGTTCGACTTCTCCTTGCAGTCCGATGACAGAGAGACAACCTTCCACGCCCATCTCGGTCTCTTTGGAGAGTTCCTTGATCTCCGGGTTGACCACTACGAATAGTTTCTTCGGGGCGTCTTCCTGCTCATCGTCCTCGGCGTATTCCACCACAATGACACGGTCGGGAACGCCGACTTGCGGAGCCGCCAACCCGACGCCGGGAGCCTGGCGCATGGTCTCGATCATGTCATCAATCAGGGTTTGCAGGGCCGAGTCGAAGCGAGCCACCGGCCGGGCTTTACGGCGCAAGATCGGGTCAGGGAGAGTAACGATTTGTTTAAGAGCCATCATCCACCGCTAAATCAGGGAGTAAGAGGGGCTTATTTTCCATCCGTTTCATTTGATTTTCCCTCTTCCTCCTCGGCCTGGCGAAATTCTTCACTGCTGCGATGATAAGCCGCAAACCAGTCTGCTACGCGCTCGCGTTCTGCCTTGATGGCCACCTGCTCTTTTTGTGCAACCCGTCCCAGTCGGCGGCGCTCGATATCATCCTGGACCGCGGAGGGGTCAAAGACATTCTCGAAGGTCATATCTTTACCGCCGCCGATTGTGATGTAAACATTTCCGTAATTGAATAATATCTGCAAGAGACCTTTTCGCTCATATTCCAAATGCAAAATATTGTCCAGCGAAGCGATATCACTGGTAACCTCACCGATGGGTTTCTTGCTAATGTCCAAAATTTGGTCCGGCGTGACCTGGAAAACGTCATTGCTCCAATCCAAATATTGGTAGTACCACCAACCGAGGATGAGAATGAAAATCAAAAACAAGACAACCAAAAGGGCGTCCACTCCATGGACGATTTCATAGACCAGCCCCCCAATAAGTGCCAGCAGAATCAGGTTGGGAAGCCACGTCTTCTCTATTAAGACAATCCAATGTTTGCGGTACGTAATTGTGCTCAGCCCCTCCAAACGTAAACGGAAGAAATTTGAAAACCCGCGTTGCTCTGCATTAGGGTCATTTTTCTTTGGCACCGGATTTTCGATCAAAGAAGGGGCAGGGGCAGGCACAGGTTGTTTCCGCAGCAGGCGCTCTCGCAGGGCCTGCCGCATGGCATCCTCCTCCATCTTATGAGAGGTTTCCCTTGAACGTTTCCAATGCTCTTCAATCAACGCGGCTGCTTGATACGGATGACTGATATTCCGCAGCGTCAGCGTACTCCCGACGATTGTGCGTACAATCAGGTTACCGTAATCCAACTGCTGCCCCCAAATCCCCATCTGAACATTGACGCGCTGAATTGCGGATAAGGGTGCTTCCCGACGGCTGTCGTAAATTCCAACCACCTTCTCCAGCCAGACCACCCGCTGGTTCGTCACAATGTAATAATCATTTCCCCAATCCACCCCTTTCCAGATTCCCCAGCCGATGACAAGTCCGAGCCCGATAATACAGGTCCACAACAACCAGGGATTTTGAATCACCAAACCAACCGACAATCCCAGAAAAGCAATCCCTGCCAGGATGACCGGTACGAGCAGCGCCTGCAACAGTAAATTGGGATGCTTACGGGCCAGGAAATAGATCACCTCTCCCTCGCTCTCACGCAACCACTTGAACTGCATATTGCGCGCCAGGCGATGACTGGTGACCGCGACTCCAAAGTTCGATTTTAGCTGACGGACTTTCTTCAAGAGTTGATCGAAATCCACCCGCAAGAGTACCAGCAGGACCGTCTTCTCTACCGCGGTTGCGGTGGCATTACAGCGGCGATGCATCAGCAAGGATTCTTCACCAAAATAATCACCCGGCACCCGTTTCTCCTGCACATGTCCGCCTCGCTGATTCTGCCGGTCCACATTCACACTACCACTATAAATCATGAAAAAGCGGTTATCCTCTTCCCCCTGACGGACGATCACATCTCCCGGCTGAAAGACCTTTTCCTGGACTTTCTGAGCGATTAAACTGAAATGATCATCTTCCAGCCTATCGAAAAGATGGATTCGCCTCAGAAATTCAACACGTTGAGCAATCTCGATCATGATGCTAATTCTAGCATGAATCTGGAAAATGGCACACAATCGCGCAACTGTAAGTGGATGTCGTCGAGCAACAAAATGATAGCTCCAAAAGCACCAGAAGAGCCAAAAGAGCCTGTTTTCTCCTTTGACTCTTCTGGCTCATCCGACACCTCTGGTACAATGTGCTTATGAAACGATGGCAATTCTGGCTTGGGGTGCTGATCAGCGCCGTTTTCCTGTACTACGTCGTCCGCAAACTGGACTGGATGAGTTTCTGGCTGTCGCTCAAGACCGCCAATTACTGGTGGATCGTCCCAGGCGTGGCGGTCTACTTCGTGGCAGTGTGGGCGCGCGCCTGGCGCTGGCACTACCTACTCAAACCAATCAAGTCCATCCAGACGCGGGTCATGTTCCCGATCACCTGCATCGGCTACATGGGCAACAACATCTACCCGGCGCGTGCCGGGGAAGTGCTGCGAGCAGTGGTGCTCAAACGGCGGGAAGGCGTGCCGGTCTCCGCTTCGCTGGCGACCATCATCGTCGAGCGCATCTTCGACGGGGTGGTGATGCTGGCCTTCGTCTTCGTCAACCTGGCGCAACTGGCAAAACTGGCGGAAGTGGCCGTCCCGGTGGGCAGTTGGGAAGTCACGATTCAAGACCTGGCGGTATGGGGCAGTGTGGCGTTCTTCGGTGCATTGGCAATCTTCCTGCTGGCGGCCATGTTCCCGAAAGTGACCAGCAAAATCGGTCAGTGGTTCATTGACCGCTTGCTGCCCGCCCGTATCCGTGAGAAGACCAGCGGCATTATGAATAAATTCCTGGATGGGTTGGCCTCGCTGCGTTCCCCCGCCAATGTGCTGATGGTATTCTTCACCTCGGTGGTCATCTGGCTGCTGGAAACGGTCAAGTACTGGTTCGTGATGCACGCCTTCGGGTTCAGCGTCAGTTTCTTTACGCTGATGTTGATGAACGGCGTGGTCAACCTGGCGACTACCATCCCAGCCGCGCCCGGCTACCTGGGTACCTTCGACGCTCCCGGCATTGCCGTCCTGACGGCGGACGGGATTGACAAGGCCGTGGCGACTGGCTATACGCTGATGTTGCATCTGGCTTTATGGGTACCCATCACCGTCCTGGGAGCCTATTACCTGGCCCGCGAGGGCATCAAGTGGAGCGATGCTCTGCGGCGCGACGGGGATTGAGGATGGGCGAAGGCCTCCGCCCAAACGGTCTGAAGATACGGGGATCAATATAAAAATCCATCAGGAATCTCGACGCAGGCGTTCCATCCGCCTTAAGGGATACGATTGCGCTGGGACCGGCGGGTATTACGTCACCATCGTGTCCCGCGGGCGGGAGTGCCTGTTTGGGGAGATCGTTGACGGGAAAATGCACTTGAATGAAATGGGAAAGATCGTACGGGAATGTTGGGAGGAAATATCTACGCATTTTCCAGCCGTTCACGTCGACGTGTTCGTGGTGATGCCGAATCATCTACATGGGATTATCATAATCCATAATAATGGCAGGCAGATGATGAAATCATCGCCTGCCATAGGGGCGAGGCATGCCTCGCCCCTACCCGCACGAGGCGTATCTTCGCATTCCCTGGGAGCAATTATTGGCTCTTTCAAATCTGCCGTTACTCGCCGCGCCGGAAGGAAATTGAATCTTGCTAACATCTGGCAGCGCAACTATTACGAACATATCATCCGCGACCAAACCGATTACGAACGCATTGCCAACTACATCGCCATCAACCCCTCCAAATTGGTAGACAACGAAGAAAACTCCCTGAAACCAATCTCCAGGGACATTATCATAGACCGTCAATATATCGGCAACCTGGTATCCACTTCCCTCGCCCAAGCGTTAATTCTCCCCCTCAAATGCTTGACGTTTTTTAACCCGGCGCTGACCAGCAATTCCAGGGCGCGCCTCGAGCGTGAACCCGTTTATAAAAAAAGGACCATTTCCTGGGCACTGCCCAGTTCGGGCAGGCGGGCGGCCAACTGACCGAGAGGGAATGACTCCTCCCCTGGGATGGACGAAATCTCCACTTCGTTCGGCTCGCGCACGTCAATCAAGCGGATCTCCTCGCCGCGCTGGAGCCTGGAGGCGAGGTCGGTTGCGGAGATATCCCAGTCCACACCGGCAGAGCCTTCGTCATGGTCATAGCCGGGGACGCCGCAAAAGGCTTCGTAATCAATCAACTCGGTCACCTCCGGGTTGGGCCCGCAGACCTTTCAGTTGGGGTTCTTCTTCAGTTTGACGTATACGAACGACATGTCCAGGGCGTTGTAGAGCAGCAACCGCCCGACCAGCGTGGAACCGATGCCCAGCAGCAGCTTGATGACTTCGGTAGCCTGGATTGTGCCAATCGTCCCCGGCAGGACGCCCAGCACGCCGCCTTCGGCGCACGAAGGCACCAGTCCGGGCGGAGGCGGCTCCAGAAACAGGCAGCGGTAGCACGGTCCCTCCCTGGCGTGAAAGACGCTCGCCTGTCCCTCGAAACGGTAGATCGAGCCGTAGACGTCTGGCTTGCCGAGCAGCACACACAGGTCGTTGACCAGGTAGCGGGTCGGGAAGTTATCCGTGCCGTCTATCAGGATTTCGTAATCCTTAGCAATCCGCATGGCGTTTTCTGAGATGAACGGCTCGTTGTAGATGTCCACCTGGAGGTCAGGATTCAGGTCCCGCAGGCGGGCGCGGGCCGATTCGACCTTGAGCTCGCCGACCGTGCCGGTGCCGTGGATGATCTGCCGCTGCAGATTGGACGAGTCGACCACATCGAAGTCCACCAGCCCGATGCGACCGACGCCGGCTGTCGCCAGGTAAAGCGCCACCGGGGATCCCAGTCCGCCGGTGCCGATGACCAGCGCCGAGGAAGCCAGCAGTTTTTTTCTGCCCTTCCAGCCCGACTTCGGGGACGAGCAGGTGGCGCGAGTAACGCAGGATTTCTGCCTGGGAGAGTTCGGGAAGCATGAGGTTATTTTACTCCACTACAGGGTACTGCGTAAATATTTGAACCCAAATCGTCGTTTTTTCCTTGCTTTTTGGCCGCTTCAGTTCAGAAATTTATGCAAGGAGCAGTAAAGTCAACAGCCTATCAGACTGTTCTGACTTATATCGAAAAATCTTCTCCAGCCCAGGAATTACCCTTCGGGGCATGCACGTGCGAGGTGGTAACCGCGTGACCGTCGAGACGGGTCTCGAGCGCCTCCACCCGCTCCAGCAATTGTTTCAAGGACAACCCGACCACATCCGGCAGGGTCGTATGGTTCAGGTCTGGGGCATCGCTGGCGTAGTGCGGGTGGGAACGTTTGACGATCTGCCCCGGCACGCCCACCACCACAGAATCAGCCGGGACGGATTTCACTACCACGGCATTTGCTCCGATGCGGCTATCATCACCGATGATGATCGCACCCAGCACTTTCGCCCCGGCTCCAATCACTACACGGTCACCGATGGTGGGATGGCGCTTGCCTTTTTCCAGGCTTGTCCCGCCGAGGGTCACACCATGAAAAAGCGTAACGTCGTCACCAATTTCGGCGGTCTCGCCAACGACCACGCCCATGCCATGGTCAATAAAGAAGCCGGGACCGATGGTCGCACCGGGATGGATTTCGATGCCAGTCAGGTTGCGTGTGGCCTGCGAGACCCAGCGCCCGAACAGCCTGAGACGATGGGTCCACAACCAGTGCGCAAGGCGGTGTCCCCAGATGGCGTGCAGGCCCGGATAGAGCAGCAAAACTTCCAGCTTGCTGCGCGCCGCCGGATCACGCTCGAGCACCGAGTCAATATCCCGGCGCAGGGTGCGGAAAACCCCCTGGCGCTTTGCAGGCATTGGGAGAGAAATGGCAGGATTGGTTTCCATAAACACCTCCGAAAGCGTAAAACGCAAAATAGTATCCCGCTCCTCGCGTTTTACGCTTTACGTTTTAGTCAGCAAAATTGGCGAACAGCGCCGTAGATAGGTAACGTTCGCCGAAGTCTGGGATAATAACCACAATCAATTTTCCGGTGTTTTCCTTCCGGCCTGCCACTTGCAGTGCCGCCCAGGTCGCCGCGCCGGCGGAGATGCCCACCAGCAGGCCTTCTTCCTTTGCCATGCGGCGGGCGGTTTCCATGGCATCCTCATCTTTGACGCGGATAATCTCATCGTAAATCTTGGTATTCAACACCTCGGGGACGAAGCCTGCGCCGAGGCCCTGAATCTTGTGAGGACCTTTTGGCCCGCCCGAAAGGAGCGGGGAGCCATCCGGCTCGACGGCGACTACCTTGAATGACGGCTTGCGGGATTTGATCACTTCACCCACTCCGGTGATCGTACCGCCGGTCCCGATGCCCGCAACGAGGAAGTCCACTTTGCCATCGGTATCACGCCAGATTTCCTCGGCGGTTGTCTTGCGGTGGATCTCCGGGTTGGCCGGGTTCTTGAACTGCTGGGGCATGAAATATTTCGGGTCAGAAGCCGCTAATTCCTCGGCTTTTTTGATGGCCCCCCCCATGCCATCCGGGCCGGGGGTCAGGATCAGGTCCGCACCATAAGCGCGCAGCAACATGCGGCGTTCCTTGCTCATCGTCTCTGGCATGGTCAGGACGATTATGTATCCGCGTGCAGCCGCCACCATCGCCAGAGCAATGCCGGTATTACCGCTGGTCGGTTCGACGATGATGGTATCCGGTTTGATCTTGCCAGCCTTTTCAGCCGCCTCGATCATGGCTGCGCCAATGCGGTCCTTGACGCTGTGAGCGGGATTATAGGACTCCAGCTTTACAGCAATTTCAGCCTTCACACCTTCGGCAATTCGATTCAGACGGACAAGCGGGGTATTGCCGATCAATTCTGTAACATTCTTCGCTATTTTCATATTGTACTCCATGATTAAATAATCCGGCCAACGGGTAAACAAAAAGGACGGCGCGGGGCGCCATGCGAAATCCTTTTTCTCGCATGCGGGGGCTCGCCCACCGTCCTTCTTCCGTTGGCTCGATTTGTTTTACGAAGAGGCGGTGGCTACGATCCCCGCCTCAGACACAAGCAAGTAAACATCAATCTCTCCAGAATATTTATGAGTTAACTGATAGAAATTATAAAGTATTTCTCGGATTTGTCAAGGAAAAAGCTGGGCAACCGGTCGGTCGCCCAGCCATGCCGGTATTTATTCTTCCTTCTTCGCTTCCATTTCCTTCTGGTGGGCAGCAATGATTTCCTGCGCCAGATGGTTCGGGATAATTTCGTAACGGTCGAATTCCATCGAGAAGACACCGCGTCCGCCCGTAATGGAGCGCAACTGGGTGGTATAGCGCAGCATCTCGGCCAGCGGGACCTGGGCGACGACCACCGTGCGTCCGCGTTCCGATTCGGTGCCCTGGACACGCCCGCGGCGGGTGTTCAAGTCGCCCATCACATCGCCCATATTGGCGTCCGGGATGGTGATACGGACGTTCATGATCGGCTCGAAGAGCACCGGGCTGGCATCGCGGACGGCCAGTTTGAAGGCCTCCCGTCCGGCAATTTCAAAGGCCACCGGCTTGGAGTCGACCGGGTGTTCCTTGCCGTCGTAGACGATGACGCGTACGTTGCTCAACGGGAAACCAGCAACGACGCCGGTTTGCAAAGTGGCATGGATGCCTTTTTCAATGGCAGGCAGATAGGATTTCGAAAGGTTCATACCAACCAACTCATCGGTAAAATCGAAGTCCGCTTCCGGGCATGGCTCGATCCTTAGCCAGACCTCACCAAACTGGCCTGCGCCGCCGGATTGCTTCTTGTGACGGTACATGGCGTCGGCTTTCTTGGTGATGCCCTCCCGGTACGGGACTTTCGGCTCGGCTATCAACAACCCGACCTGCAGCTTGCCCTCGGCGCGACGGATGGCCACATCAATGTGCTGGTCGCCCATCCCTTGTAGGATGGTCTGGCCAGTAGACTGTTCCTGATACCAGGAAAGAGTCATATCTTCTTCGCACAGGCGGGTGAGCGTGGGGCTAATCTTGGCCGCGTCGGCCTGTGTTTTGGGATGGATGGCGACGCGGAAGAGCGCCGTCGGATATTTAGGCGTCGGCAGTGTCAGCGGATGGCCCTTGTCGCACAGCGTATCGCCCGTGGTGGTGACCGAGAGCTTCGCCACAATGCCAATATCACCGGCGTGTAAAACTTTCTGCGGGATCGTCTCTTTACCGCGAATGACCGCCATGGACGCCATACGCTCTTCTGCGTTCTTGGTCTGGTTCCAGATACGGCTGTCGGCCTGCAGATACCCGGAGTAGATGCGGAAGTAGGTCAGTTTACCGACGAACGGATCGGCAGTGGTTTTCCAGACGTACAGGGCGAGAGGTCCGGAATCCGCTGCGGTGAGTTTCTCCTCGCCGTCTTTGCCCTTTGTAGTGGCCTGCGGGACTTCTTTCGGCGAGGGCATCAGGTTGATAATAGCGTCCAGGAGTGGCATGATACCCTTCTCGTGCCCCCCAGATGCCACGAATACCAGGATGTACGCTTGCGAGCGGACGATGGCCTTCAGGCCGCGCATCAGTTCTTCGGTGGTCAGCTCGCCGCTTTCCAGGTACTTTTCCAGGAGAGCGTCTTCGCCTTCGGCGGCGGCCTCGATCAGTTTCGTGCGAGCTTCCTCGGCGGCCGGCTTGAGGTCCGCGGGGATCTCTTCGGCGGTCTTGCCCTCGTTGGCGAAAGCTTTCATCGAAATCAGGTCAATCACACCTTTGAAAGCCGCTTTTTCACCCCAAGGCAATTGCACCGGGATCAGGCGGACGGATGAGAATTCCTGCACCGAAGCCAGCGCATTTTTGAAATCGGCATTGTCGCGGTCCATTTTATTGACAAGCACAAAACGCGGCAGCTTGAACGTGTCGCAGTAGTTCCAGGCGATTTCCGTCCCAACTTCAAGGCCGGCCACCGAGTCGACCAGGATGACCGTCCCGTCGGACACGCGCAAAGCCGAGATGACTTCACCGACGAAATCGGTGTAACCGGGGGTATCGAGTACGTTGATCTTGTGGTCTTTGTATTCGACCGGGACGACCGCCGTGGAGAGCGAGAGCTTGCGGCGAATTTCTTCGTCTTCGAAATCCGAAACGGTCGTGCCGTCATCAATCTTCCCCAGGCGGGTGGTGGCGCCCGTCACGTGCAGAAAAGCCTCCGCCAGCATGGTCTTCCCGCCCGAACCATGCGAGACCAGGGCGATGTTTCGGATGAACTCGGTAGTATACTCTTTCATGTGCCAACCTCAGGTTAGTATGGGATGCTTCCAGCCGCCTGATTATACCTTAATTCCAAAACCGTTCGACGAAAAGGGAACAGACGATGGACGGTAGACCGCGGACAGCAAAAAATACTCTACAGCGGCCTTGCGTTATCCTAATGGGGCGCAACTGTACTTCGTCCCATTTACGTCATCAGAACGTCCACGGGAGCATAATTCGGAGTTAGTCGGAGAACTGTCTATGGATTCAACTCTTAAGTGCAACAAAAGCGGTTGAAGGAGAGGTAAGCTGAGGTAGCATAGGCTCCAAGACCGCCAAGTCAAAGGAGCACTTATGCACAGCACCGCTACGCTGGTGAGAACCTACACTCAGCTTACCCAGGAACAAAGATACCAGATTTCTGCCTTGAAGAGGATGAGACACAGTCGAAACGAGAGCGCACAAGTGGTTGAAGTGCACAGATCCACCATCAGTCGAGAGTTGCGTCGGAATACAGGTGAACGCGGCTATCGTCCAAAGCAAGCCCACGAGAAAGCGATAGGTCGTCGAGCGAAAGCCAAGCCACGGATCACGGCGACGACCTGGAAAGTGGTAGAAGAGAAGTTGCGAGAAGATTGGAGTCCTGAACAGGTATCGAGATGGCTGAAAAATCACCAAGGCATCCAAATCAGCCATGAATGGATTTATCAGCACATTCTGGCCGATCAACAAGCTGGCGGCGACCTTTACACCCATCTGCGCTGCCAGCCTGCCCTGGCGGCCAGTCCAGGGAAAAAGCGCCGAAAACGCTATGGAAAGCAAGATTATCGTGGGAAACTGCCCAATCGGGTGTGGGGATTTGTGTAGGGGTTTCAGTTAGAGTAACTGCAGGTGTAGACACAACCACTGTGGATATTAGACTGGCAGCGGTTGCGTCAGGGGTTATTGTATGAGAGGCAGTCGGGGCGAGAGCAAGTGTTGCAGGAATATCTGCCGGTTGGCAGCCACTGATCCCAACGATGACAAGGATGACGATCCCGATTAAGAAAGAGCACCGGTAAGTTGTTTTCATGAGTCACTCCCTTGTGGGAATTATTCTGTCACTGAGGTCATGATACAATCGCCGCGTGACACTCCCATTAATGTTCCATCGAAAAACCACTCGCTTGCAAGGATACGATTATTCGCAGGCGGGAGGGTATTACGTCACCATTGTGGCGCAGGGACGGGAATGTTTCTTTGGTGAAATCCACAATGACGAAATGACCCTCAACGACGCCGGGAAAATGGTTGCCAAATGGTGGAACGAATTGCCATACAAATTCCCGTCGGCCACGGTGGATACATTTGTCATCATGCCCAATCATTTTCATGGAATTATCATTATCCACGAAACCGTAGGGGCGACCCTTGTGGTCGCCCGCCCTGGCACCGCGCCGGAACGGGCAGGCACAAGGCCTGCCCCTACCCTCGGCAACATCGTCGGTGCCTTCAAATCCATTACCACACATGAATACATTCGCGGCGTCAAACAATCTGGTTGGCCTCCTTTTGTGGGCAAATTATGGCAACGCAATTACGTGTCCCGCGCTTTTTGCGGGGTTATGAACACATCATTCGTGACCAATCCGATTACGAACGCATCGCCAATTACATCGCATCCAACCCCTCCAATTGAGCCGAGGACGAGGAAAACCCTGCCCTGAGCGTCGTCGAAGGGCAGCTCCGGCCAACACTCAACCCTGTCAACCTGAAAACATGCCAACTTTAATTTACGACCTCTCTCTCCCTGACCTCACTTCGCTCCTGCAAGAATGGGGCGAACCCGCCTACCGCGCCCGACAAATCTGGCAGGGCCTCGACCGGCATTTTTGGAACGAACCAACTCTATTTGCCTTTTTACCTAATACCCTGCGTACCCGCCTGGGCGAACATTTCCTATTTGAAGCCCTCACCCTCGTCACCACCCTCAAATCCTACGACGGTCAGACAATCAAGACACTCTTTCGCCTACACGACGGCCAAGCCATCGAAGCCGTATTGATGAAATACAACCCTTCGACAGGCTCAGGGCAGCGCCAGCGCCGAACCTTGTGCATCTCCACCCAGGTCGGCTGCGGCATGGGCTGCGTCTTCTGCGCCACCGGGCAGATGGGCTTCAAGCGTCATCTTTCCAGCGGCGAGATCGTCGCCCAGGTGATGTACTATGCCCGCCAATTGCATGAACAAAGCGAGACGGTTACCAATGTGGTGGTGATGGGCATGGGCGAACCCTTCCACAACTACGACAACACCCTGGCCGCCATTGACCGGTTGAACGACCCGGACGGTTACAACTTCGGGGCGCGCCGCTTCACCATCTCGACCGTCGGACTGGTCCCGGCCATCCGGAGATTTACCGATGAAAAGCGACAGGTCAACCTGGCCATCTCCCTCCACGCCGCGGACGATGCCCTGCGCGCTTCAATGCTGCCGGTTAACAAACGCTACCCGATTGACGAACTGCTCGAAGCCTGCCGGGAGTACGTTGCTACGACCGGGCGGCGCATCACTTTCGAATGGGCGCTCGTCAACAGGGTCAACGATACCCCGGAGCAGGCTCACCTGCTGGCGAGCAAGCTCAAAGGATTGCTCTGTCACATCAATGCCATTCCGCTCAATCCCACCGAAGGTTACTCCGGTCAAGCAACGACGCGCCAGCGGGCGGAAAAGTTCAAGGAAATCCTGGACGGCTACGGGGTCCCCTGCACGATCCGCTTGCGACGAGGGATGGATATTCAGGCTGGGTGTGGACAGTTGGTTAGTCGGGTTTAGATATTTAGGTTTGGTTTTAGAGGGTATTAATATAAATTGTTGGCTACGCGCATTATTTATAAACAGAAACTCCTTCTGCTTGCCAGATTAGTCAGTTTGAAGTATCCTCGACGCGTTTATCATCCCACACAGGTGCCGCTGCATGTCTGAGACTCCCCAAAAGCATTCCTGGCTCGACCGCCCCCTCTTCTCGATCTTCCCCGCCCTGACCGGGGAAATACTCATCTTCATCTTGATTATCCTCCTGGCTGCCGTCAGCCGCCTGTACGACCTGGGGGTGCGCGTGATGAGTCACGACGAAAACCTGCACGTTTATTTCTCGTGGTTGTTTTCACAGGGGCAAGGTTATCAGCACAATCCGATGATGCACGGCCCGTTGCAGTTCCATTTATTGGCGCTGACCTATTTCCTATTTGGGGCCAGCGACATCACTGCACGCCTACCCCATGCGATTGCCAGCATCCTGACCATCGTCCTGCTCTGGAAATGGCGGCGCTACCTGGGCCGCGCCGGGACGCTGGTTGCCGCCGTGCTAATGCTTATTTCCCCATATATGCTTTATTACGGACGTTATGCCCGCAACGAGGCGTTTGTTGGCCTGTTTTTTGTGCTGACACTCTATGCTATCCTGCGCTATCTCGAAACGGGTAAAGCGCGCTACCTCGTCCTGCTGACAATCGCCACTGTCCTGCATTTCACCGTCAAAGAAACCGCCTTCATTTGTACAGCCCAAGCGCTGCTCTTCCTGGCATTCTATCTTGTCAATCGCGTGACGCGCGCCCCGTGGAAAAATAGCGGGATATTTACCGGCTTCCTCATCGCCATATCCATAGGAGTACTGTTGGCGGGCGCCGCGCTGGGTGTGACCATCTACAACCGTGCCCAGATCGCAACGGATGCTTCTCAGACTGCAGCGCCGATTATTCCAGGTCAGACACCCGGAGACTCCACGTCGCTCATTGGATACGTGCCTTCGGTCACGACGCTGATCATCCTGGCTGGTGCGACATTTCTCGTGGCGGCCATCCTGCTCATCATCGGCTACGGCTGGAAGAATCTGCGCCGCGAACGCTCATTCGATATGCTGATCCTGCTCGGCACGTTCGTCCTGCCGCAATTGGCCGCCTTCCCGGTCAAGGCGTTGGGCTGGAATCCGCTGGACTATCAATTCACCTGGCCAGGCTTTGACCCGCAAGCACTTTGGGTGCAAGGGCCGGTCCGGACGGCTGTCGTCTTTCTCACGCTGACCGTCCTCTCAATCGCGATTGGCCTGCTGTGGGACAAGAAGCGCTGGCTCGTCTATGCTGCCCTGTTTTGGGGAATCTACCTCGTTTTCTACACCAGCCTATTCACCAACTGGCAGGGCTTTTTTACCGGCGCGGTGGGATCGCTAGGTTACTGGCTCGAACAGCAGGGCGTGCACCGCGGCGACCAGCCCTGGTATTACTACCTGCTCGTCCAAATCCCGGTCTATGAATTTCTCCCAGCGCTGGGACTCTGTCTGGCTGCCTATTTCGGGTTGCGACGGAAATCGCCGGCCCCCCTGCCCCTCGACGTCTCCACCAAAGGCAGCACAGCACCGCCGGACCCCGCGTCGGCTCTGCCGCCGAGTGAGGGAAATTACACTTTCCCCCTGCTCCTGTGGTGGTCGCTAAGCAGTCTGCTGGCCTTTACAATCGCGGGCGAGAAAATGCCCTGGCTGACCTTCCACATCACCTTGCCGATGATTTTGTTGACCGGTTGGGGGATGGGACAGGTTGTCGAACGTGTGAACTGGTTCGAGGTCCGCAAGCGGCGCGGTGGGTTGGTGACGGTTTTGCTGATTGTGCTCTTCGTCGGCCTGTCTGGTTCACTGGTCACGGCACTCGGAGCAAATCCCCCCTTCCAGGGCAAGACGCTGGAACAGTTGACAGCCACAGGTACATTCCTGCTTTCGGCAGGGATCGCCCTCGTCAGCGCCAGTGGACTGGCTTATTTGCTCTCCGGCTGGAAGGTCCGGGATGCGCTGCGGATTGCGGTGTTAATCGTCTTTGGCCTGCTGGCAATCCTGACCGGACGGACCGCCGTCCGCGCGGCCTATGTCAATTATGACAATGCCACCGAGTATCTGGTTTACGCGCACGGGGCAAGTGGCATCAGAGATGTGATGGAACAGGTGGATCGGATTTCGAGCCGCATTGCCGGGGAGCACAACTTGCAACTCGCTTATGATGCCAATCTCCCAAAGCAAGGCGTTGCCTGGTCCTTTAAATGGTATCTGCGCAACTACCCCAATTCCTTTACGTTCGACAAGCCGGATGACAGTTTGCGCGACGTACCGGTCATCATCGTGGACCAGAATAATTTTGCAAACATTGAACCCATCGTAGGCGAAAATTATTACCACCTGGAATATGTCCGCATGGTCTGGCCGAATCAGGACTATTTTGGGCTGACCTGGTCGCGCATAAAAGATGCCATCACAAACCCGGTCATGCGGTCGGCAATTTTCCAGATCTGGTTAGACCGGGACTTTTCAGCATACGCACAAGCGACTGGAAAATGGGGGCTGACCCTGCCCACCTGGCAGCCAGCAGAAAAAATGCGACTATTTATCCGCAAAGACATCGCCGCACAGATGTGGGAGTATGGCATTTCTCAAGGAAGGACGATACAGACTGACCCTTATGAACAAGGAGGGATTGTCCTACCTTCAGACCTGATGATCGGAACATCCGGTGAGGCAAGCGGTCAATTTAACGCGCCGCGTGAAATCGCCGTTGCGCCGAATGGCAGCCTCTACGTCGCCGATTCACGCAATAACCGCATTGAACACCTCGACGCAAACGGGAATTTCCTCCAAGCTTGGGGCCAAGCATCGCCGGGCTGCCCGTATGAAATTGTTCCGCCAGCCGACGTAGCCCTCGGCACTTTATGCGAGCCATGGGGAGTGGCCGTCTCCCCGGATGGACAATGGGTTTACGTGGCCGATACGTGGAATCATCGCATCCAGAAGTTTACGGCGGACGGCAAACCGGTCGAGGCATGGGGGACCGCTAACTACGACCCGGTCGCCAGTGGGCCGTTCGGCCTGTGGGGTCCGCGCGGCATCGCGGTGGACGCCCAGGGCCGCGTCTTCGTGGCGGACACAGGGAACAAACGCATCGTCATCTACGCTGCGGACGGTAATTTCATCGCTCAGTTCGGCGGCGGAGGAATGGCTTCGGGGCAACTCGAAGAACCGGTTGGTCTGGCTTTCGACATCCAGGGCAACCTATACGTAGCGGATACCTGGAATCAGCGCATTCAGGTCTTTACACCCAACACGGACGGATCGGTTTATACTTCCACCACCCAATGGAACATCGCAGGTTGGAATGGGGAATCGCTGGACAACAAGCCTTATCTCGCGGTAGACCGGCAGGGGCACGTCTTCGCCACGGACCCGGAGGCATTCCGCGTGCTCGAATTCACGACCAGCGGAGGATTCGTCCGCACCTGGGGTGATTACGGCGGCGGTCCCGAGAATTTCGGCCTGGTTTCCGGTATTGCCGTGGACAACCAGGGGCGGGTGTGGGTAAGCGACGCGGAAAACAACCGGTTGATGCGCTTCACACTGCCGCAAGAATAAACATGATCGGCAATAAGCGGCTCCTCCACAAAGTCACACGAAGGGCACGAAATGACCCGATGGTATAATCTGTGCGGCGCGTAAACTCCTAAATCCAAATAAGGGTAGAGCCGCATGAAACTTCATGAATACCAATCCAAACAAATTTTTGCCAGATATGGCATCCCGATCCCCAAAGGACAGGTAGCGGCGACCGCAACCGAAGCGAGACAAATCGCCGAGGAACTGGGTGGCCGCGTAGTTATTAAAAGCCAGGTCTTGGTCGGCGGGCGCGGCAAAGCGGGCGGCGTGCGGGTTGCCAAATCCCCGAAGGAAGCCGAAGAAGCCGCCACGCAAATCCTGGGCATGGAAATCAGAGGCCTGCCGGTCCGCAAAGTGCTCGTAGACGAAGCCGCCAACATTGATCAGGAAATCTACTTGGGGATTACCAACGATCGCACCACCCGCCGTCCGGTCATGATGGCCTCGGCTGCCGGCGGCGTAGAAATCGAAGAAGTTGCCCGGACCACCCCGGAAAAGATCATCAAAGTCTACATTGATCCGTTACTCGGCCTGCGCGATTACCAGGCGCGCGATGTGGCCCTGGGCATTGACCTGCCGCGTGAACACTGGAAACCGTTTGGCGAAATCTGCCTCGCCCTCTGGCGCGCCTTCGTTGATAGTGACGCCACCCTGGCCGAGATCAACCCGCTGGTCATCACCAAAGAGAAGGCGCTGCTCGCCCTGGACGGGAAAATGCTCGTGGATGATAACGCCCTCTTCCGTCACACTGACCTGGCCGAGATGCGCGACGTGGACGAGGAAGCTACCGCCGAGACCGAAGCACGCAAATACGGGCTCTCGTTCATCAAGCTGGATGGACAGATCGGCTGCATGGTCAACGGGGCAGGGCTGGCCATGACCACCATGGACATCGTCAAGCTGTTCGGCGGCGAACCGGCCAACTTTCTGGACATCGGCGGTGGCGCCGGTGCGGACAAGGTCGCCGCGGCGCTGCGGATCATTCTGGCCGACAAGAACGTCAAGGTTATCCTGTTCAACGTCTTCGGCGGCATCACCCGCTGTGACGAGGTGGCCAAAGGGATCCTGGCCGCTCTTAAAGAAGTCCAGCCGACCATCCCCATGGTCGTCCGCCTGGTCGGCACGAATGCCGAGGAAGGCCGCAAGTTGCTGGCAGATGCCAAGATGATCACTGCTGATACCCTGGCCGACGCAGCCCGGAAGGCCGTTGCGGCGGCGCAAGCATAGGAGGCAGGATGAGCATTCTAGTTGACAAAAACACCCGCCTGCTGGTACAAGGCATCACGGGCAACGAAGGCCTCTTCCACGCGCAGCAAATGCTGGCTTACGGCACCAAAGTGGTAGCGGGTGTGACGCCTGGTAAGGGCGGTGAATGGGTGTTGAATGGCAAGGTCCCGGTGTTCGACTCGTGCCGGACCGCCATCGAAGCGACCGGTGCTAACACCTCTATCATCTTCGTCCCCGCTCGCTTCTCGCCAGACGCCATCTTCGAGGCCACCGACGCGGGTGTCCCATTCATCGTCTGCATCACCGAAGGCATCCCCGTGCAGGACATGATGCGGGTGCGCGAATACCTCGACCAGAAAGAGGTCCGGCTGCTCGGTCCGAACTGCCCCGGCCTGCTGACTCCCGGTCAGGCCAAGGTAGGCATCATCCCTGGTGATATCGCCATCCCCGGGGAGGTGGGCGTCGTGTCCCGCTCCGGCACGCTGACGTACGAGGTGCTCTATGCTCTCAAGCTGTCCGGCATGGGCGCGTCCACTTGTGTGGGCATCGGCGGCGACCCGGTCAACGGCACTAATTTCATTGACTGCCTGGATATGTTCGAGGCTGATCCACACACCGAAAAGGTCGTGATGATTGGCGAGATCGGCGGCACGGACGAGGAGAAAGCCGCCCAGTTCATCGCCGCTCACATGACCAAGCCGGTCGTGGCATTCATCGCCGGGCAGACCGCCCCTCCCGGCAAACGCATGGGGCACGCTGGGGCCATCATCGAAGGCGGAGCGGGGACTGCGGTCGAGAAGGTCAAGGCGCTCGAAGCGGCCGGCGTCAAAGTCGCCAAACACCCGGAGGAAATCCCGTCCTTGTTACAGAGTACTGCGTAAATATTTGAACCCAAATCGTCGTTTTCTCCCTGCTTTTGGCCGCTTCAGTTCAGAAATTTATGAAAGGAGCAGTAAAATAACAAGTGTAGGGACTACTCATCAGTCATCCCTACACCGTTAAACAAACAGGGGCACATCCGCGTCTTGCCCCTACAGGATTTTTGGAGCCGGTTTCTTCGCTTTTTGGTTTTCGACGAACTTGACCGCCTCGCCCACCGTGGTGATCTTCTGGGCATCTTCGTCGGAAATCTCGGCGCCGAAAGTGTCCTCAAATTTCATGATAATTTCGACCAGGTCGAGCGAATCAGCCTCCAGGTCTTCGCGGAAACGGGCCTCCAGCTTGACCTTGTCCGGGTCCACCCCCAACAAATCTACAATAATAGCCTTGACTTCGTCAAATGTATTCGCCATGGGTTCCTCCTGAGATTCTTCTACCCAATTGTAACCGGGTTGCCAGTATAATTCAATAGACGGAACACAAACTTATGAAAAAAGTTGCGCCGATTGACCAGCGAAAAGCCGATCATATCAAAATCAACCTGGAACAGGATGTCCGCTCCGTATTAACCACCGGACTGGAACGCTACCACTTCATCCACGAGGCGCTGCCCGAGTTGGACCTCGAAACGGTTGACACGACCTGCATCCTATTTCGCAAAAAGCTCAGCGCGCCCATCCTGATCTCGTCCATGACCGGCGGGATGGAGGAAGCCGGGGAGATCAACCAGCGGCTGGCCGAGGCTGCCCAGGAATGCAGGGTGGCGATGGGAGTCGGCAGCCAACGCGCCGCGCTGGAAGACCCGAAGCAAATCCCCACTTACGCTATCACTCGCAAGGTCGCCCCCGACATTTTACTCTTTGCCAATCTGGGCGCGGTGCAACTCAATTATGGCTATGGCATAGACGAGTGCCGCCGCGCCGTGGAGATGATCCAGGCCGACGCGCTCATCCTGCATTTGAATCCCTTGCAGGAGGCGGTACAGGCTGGCGGGGATACCAATTTTGCAGGATTGGCGAAGAAGATAGAACGGATATGTAAGAAGTTAGAAGTGCCAGTTATCGTGAAAGAAGTGGGATGGGGAATGTCCGAAAGAACCGCCAGGATTCTGGCCGATTGCGGAGTCTCGGCCATTGACGTGGCCGGCGCGGGTGGGACGAGCTTTTCGCAGGTCGAGATGCACCGCGCCCCGGACGAGTTCACCCGGGAATTGGCGGCGACCTTCGTCGGCTGGGGCATCCCCACCGCAGACTCAATCTTAAATGTCAAGAAGTCCGCGCCCAGGATGACCATCTTCGCCAGCGGCGGACTCAAAGATGGACTCGATATCGCCAAGTGCATCGCTCTGGGCGCAACGCTTGGAGGCATGGCGGGTCCATTCCTGAAGGCCGCGGCGGTTTCCACGGAGAAAGCTATTGAGATGATAAAGTTGACAAAGCGTCAAATCGAGGTAACAATGTTTGCTTGCGGAGTTGAAACGTTGGATCGTTTGAAGGTTGGAAAGTTAGCGGAGCGGTAAGGTTGTATAATTGAATTGAGGTGCAATATGAGTATTCAAACTACACCAAACACAAAATACGCTAAAGGCGTTCGCTGGCTTGCAGAACTCTATGAAAAGAAGCAAATTAGCAGTTTGACTGCCCAAACTCTAAACAAAGCAGTGGAGTATGAAGTCAGTCAATCACAAACGCAATTAACGGAAATTGAAAAAGTTTTGGCTGATTACGAGAAACAATTTAATCTGTCAACAGTTGAGTTCTTCAAGCGCTATCAAGCGGGGCAAACAGACGATAGCGCCGAATCGGTTGAATGGGCATCGCTGGCACAAATAGCCGAAAGTATCCGCAAACGACTTGCATTGCTTAGTGAGCCATCCGAATGAACCCAATAGAATATGTAGAGTCGGTCAAAGAACGCCTTTCGACCGACTCTATTGTTACCAGTTATGATGTCATCAGGGAATTTGCCAACCTTGACGAGGGCTTTATTCGCGTTCGAGCAATCCTAACCAACAGTGACATCCTTGATTTCTCTGAGTTCATCAAGCAATCAGACACCCTTGAACTCATCAGCTATCGCTACCAATGGCTCGATAAAAACAAAAAACACATCCGCCGCTGGGACAACACACCGCACTTCCCCAAACTCAAAAACTTCCCGCATCATACCCACACTCCAATCGGCGAAGCGGATGAATCGGTCACACCGGGCGCGCCGACCAGCATCTTTGCCATTCTCGATGAAATCGTAAAAATCATCGGGGAGTAATGATTGGCGTGCATATGTGCGTCGCGCCAAACGGGTAGACAAATGCCGCTAAAACAGATAAATCTACTCGGTCAAAGAATCTCATCGAAGCAGGTGCGACGCACTTTGGGCGCGCTTTCCACCTTCGCCAGCGGTGGACTCAAAGACGGACTTGATATCGCCAAGTGCATCGCATTAGGAGCCGCGCTGGGAGGGATGGCGGGTCCATTCCTGAGGGCTGCGGCAGTCTCGGACGAGAAGGCTATTGAGATAATCCGCCTGACCACGCGGCAAATCCAGGTCAGCATATTTGCGGCAGGAGTGGGACGGTTGGAAGACTTGAAGGTTGGAAAATTGGTGGAACGATAATGCGCCCGTGCTATAATCCTTTGAGGAACTCATCGTGCCGGCCATCCTGATTGTTGGACCGTATCGCTTTTTCTTCGCCTCATCGGACTTGGGCGAACCACCGCATGTCCACATCCAACGCGATAAAATGGTTGCCAAGTTCTGGCTTGAGCCAGTGGCGCTGGAACGCGCCGGCGGATTTAAGCCACAGGAATTGAACTAAGTTTTCAAGATGACTCAAGAACGTCGTGAGTTGTTACTGGAGAAATGGCATGAACACTTTGGCAACTGAAATCCAGGAAGCGCGCGCAATGGACGTCCGCGTGGACGAGAACATGCTCGCCGTTGACCTGACCGACGGGCGCACCATCATTACCCCGCTGGCATGGTATCCGCGCCTGATGTACGGGACGCCGCAAGAGCGCGCCAATTTCGAGATTATCGGGGATGGCAGGTACATTCACTGGCCTGACCTGGACGAAGACCTGACCGTGGCAGGCATCCTGGCAGGACGGCAATCGCGCGAAAGCGGCGAGTCGCTCAAGAAATGGCTCGTTGCGCGCCCGCAGGCAATCAAACCGCCTGCGCGCCAGGTGGCGGAAAAGAAAACCAAATACGGTAAATAGTGAATACCTTATCGCCAAGCGGCAAATCCAGGTGGCGATGTTTGGGGAGGGAGCTGGGGAAATTGGTAAATTGGGACTAAGGGAATAGGTATATTCGGAACTTTTATAACCCTTGCATGGAGATCTTATGATTCATCTACTCAAAGGACCTGCCACATCCTCACAAATTCAAGAAATGTTGCGGGATTATGAAGGCATGATCAAAATCGTCGTGGATATCCGGCGACGCATCTTATCGGGCGGCGGAGAGATGCACGCCGATTGCGAATCGGTTTTACTGGAAGATGGCAGCGAACAGGATGACCTTTGGGGCGCAAACTGGTATCCAGCCGAAGGACGGATCGAGTTCGAAGCGCTCATCAACATTCGTCCGCGACTTGGCAATCGAAGCATCCTGATTCAAGACGAAGCTCTGCGCAGGCAGATCGAATCCGTGACACGTGAAATTCTGGGAGGAAAGCGATGATAAACAAAGAAAAATCACGCGAACGATTTTTACGTGACCCACTCCCCCGCCGCTTGGGTGCACTGGCCGCCACGCTTGGACGAATTTCGTCATCCGCGCGCAAAAGCACCGATCCTGCAATAGTAGCCAACCTATTGGACGAAGCCAAACATTTCATCGAATGGACGGCCGCCGATACCGAGCCAGAGACCGCCGCGGAACTTGTCCGCATACAGATCATGATTGCATTATGGCAACGCGCCTGGAACGAGGCCGGTCAGAGACCCAAACAACGCTTATTGCTTTCCGTGCAGGCAAAAGACTGGTCGGATAAAGCGGTAGATTTTTCGGGGTTGGTGTAGCGAATTGGCTCACCGATCAGGAAGATCCTGAGAAAACAATACAACCAACGTCATGACCACCTCCCTCCGCACCCTCATCTTCGACTTCGGCGGCGTCCTCGTCAATTGGGATCCGCACAGGGTTTTCCAAAAATATTTTCCAGACGCGCAGGCCATTGACCGTTTCCTGTCTGAAATTGACTTTTCCGCATGGAACCTCCAACAAGACAAAGGGCATCCCTTTGCACAGGCCGTGGCAGACCTCTCCGCGCAGTTCCCGCAATACGCCCATCTCATCCATGCCTATGACGAAGAATGGGAAGAATCCATCACGGGAGTCATCCCCGGCACCGTCGAACTCCTGCACAGGCTCAAGGCAGCCGGTTATCCACTGTACGGCCTGACCAACTGGAACGTTGAGAAATTTTCCATCGTTCGACACAAATATGCCTGCTTCGATTTGTTCGATGACATCGTGGTCTCCGGGGAAGTCAAACTCATCAAGCCCGATTCGGCCATCTTCCAATTGCTGCTCCAGAAGATAAACCGTCTACCCCAGGAATGTGTAATGATAGACAACACGCTCAAGAATATTGAAGCTGCTCGGAAGATGGGTTTTGCGACCATTCATTTCACATCGCCCGCGCAGCTCGCTGTGGAACTTCGCCGATTGAACGTTTTATAAGCAACCTTAAAACATCTCCCAAAATTCAAAACCAGTGCCTCATAACGAGGAAAGCCCATTAAAACCTTGCGACCGTCCCAGCTCTTCGTTCTTATTCTCTACCTGACAGGATGCGCTTCCATGCAAACAGAACCTCCCACCCCCACCTCCACACCGACATCATTGCCCTCGCCCTCCCTCGGCGCAGGCTTCCGCTTCTCTACTTATGGTCCATCTTACAATCCCGGTCCGGATTACTGGGTCTCGGTCGGCGAGCAGATGTCTGCCAAGTTTTCCGAATCGGTCCCGGAAGCCATCTGGATTGTCGGTAATTTCACCGGCAAAGGCACTTATCTCAACTTTCCCGTCGAGACGAACGATCCAAACGTAACCCATGCCTACGTTGACATGAACGAAAAGATACTGAATTTGTTCGATGAACATGACTTCAAGGTCTGGCTGCAGGTCGAGCCGGGGAACGCCGATATGCTCGGGCTCATCCACCTCGTCATGAACCATTATAGCCGCCATCCCTGCGTGATCGGCTTCGGTGTGGACGTGGAATGGTACAAGTCCGACGGCTCGCCCGAGGGCACGCCTGTCACCGATGAGGATGCCGCAGCCTGGGTGGACGCCGTCCGCTCCCATAACCCCAACTACCTGCTCTTCCTGAAGCACTGGGATCACAACTGGATGCCGCCCACCGTCCGCGACGGGATCGTCTTCGTGGACGACAGCCAGCAGTTTACCTCGTTCGACCACTTGGTGACCGAGTTCGCCAAGTGGGGCCAGCACTTCGCCCCAGCTCCGGTCGCTTTTCAGTACGGCTACCCCGACGACCGCATCTGGTGGGGTAAACTACAAGATCCTCCTGGTGAAATCGGCCAGGCAATCCTGGAAAATGTCCCAAATACCACCGCCCTGTTCTGGGTGGATTTCACCGTTCTGGATGTCTTTCCCCCTCAGCCATGACGACCTTCGCCGTTCAGTATCTCGGTAGCCGGCCCAAGGACGCTACGCCCCAAGAGGTGCGTGCGCGGCTACGCGAGGCTTGCGAACGATTGCCCATTACGATGGTCCTGCTCGATTGGGATTTGCCGCCAGCCACAGAAGTTGCCGTCGCGGAAGAAACCAGCCGTCAGCACGCCAAGTTGTATCGCTGGCAGACCTGGCTGACGGGCGATTCCCAGACCGACCTGCCACCCGAATGGGCGACGGTCGGCCTGGATGGTAATCCCATTCCCGGGCACGATAACTCCCCGGACTTCACCTTCGTCTGCCCCAACCACAGCGGCGTGGAGGATTTTCTGTCCGAGCGCCTTGCAGCGATTGCGGCGCGCGGCTTATTTCAGGGCATCTTCCTGGACCGCATCCGCCTCCCCTCCCCTGCTGCCGACCCGTCAACGCACTTGGGTTGTTTTTGCAGACACTGTGTCAGGCTGGCGGCAGATGCGGGGCTGGACCTGGAACTTGTTCACCGTTACGTCCGGTCCCTCTCCGCCAAATCGTTCGTCCGCGGCTTGCTCGGGAAACCCGAAATGCCCGGCAGCCCGCTGGAGGCTTTCCTCGACTTCCGTGAAAAAAGCATCACTCGTACCGTGCAGGCAGTCAGGAAACAGGCCAACCAATTGGGGCTATCCATCGGCTTGGACTGCTTTTCTCCAGCCTTGACGCGCATGGTCGGTCAGAACTTGACCGATCTCGATAAAACCTGCGACTGGGTCAAACTGATGATCTACCCGCGCGTCTTCGGCCCGGCCGGAATCTCATTTGAGTTATTGGGGTTAACAAATTTGCTGATAAAACATGGCCTAAGCGAAAGCGATGCCCTGACTTGTGTCCGAGAGGCCAGCGAATTGCCCATCCCGGTGACAAAAGCCGAATTGGGCAAAGCGGGCCTCGGGTCCGCAACGCTGGCGCAGGAAATTCAGCGCGGGCGCGAGAAGGGAATCACCGATCTGCTGGCAGGTGTCGCCCTGGTCGAAATGAAGGGCGTCCATGAATCCACGCCGGAACAAATCCTGGCCGACCTGCGAGCCAGTCGCGCTGCCGACGGGCTAGTCCTCTCCTGGGACCTGTGGCAGATCCCGCTCGAACACCTAGATACCATCCGTAATCTTTGGGAGAAACAATGAGCCTGAAAGACCTCACCACATCCATGCTTCCCGCCATCGAGAGCGAACTCCAGCGTATTGTCGCCCGGCTGGACGAACCGCGCACACGCCCGTTCCACGAGATGCTGACCTACCACCTGGGCTGGACAGGCGAAGGATCCGGGCCGGAAGCACAGGGCAAACGCATCCGCCCGCTGCTGGTGTTGCTGACGACTGCCGCCTGTGGTGCAAACTGGAAACTTGCACTACCTGCTGCAGCCAGCGTAGAGTTGATTCACAATTTCTCCCTGGTTCACGACGACATCCAGGATGGCTCGGACTTGCGCCGCGGGCGGACTACCGTCTGGAAGAAGTGGGAGATGCCGCAAGCCATCAACGCCGGCGACACGCTGTTCATTCTAGCGCACCTGGCCTTGCTCGAGACCGGGAGCAAATTCCCAGCGGAGAAGGCCCTGCAGGCCTGCGCGATTATTAACGAGGCCTGCCTGGCGTTGAGCTGCGGACAGTTCCTGGATATTTTCTATGAAAAGCACTCTGACCTTACCATCGAAGATTATTGGCCGATGATTTCCAGCAAGACTGCCGCCCTGCTCTCCGCCTGCACACGAGTCGGAGCGCTGCTGGGCGGAGCGGACGAGGCCGCTCAAGAGTCTTACCGCAGCTTCGGACATTATCTTGGACTGTCCTTCCAGGTGCAGGATGATTATCTTGGCATCTGGGGTGATTCTACCTCGACAGGCAAGTCCACCGAATCGGACCTGCTGACGGGGAAAAAGTCCCTGCCGGTGTTGTATGGGTTGGGGAAAAATGGGCCATTCGCACGCCGCTGGGCTGAAGGGCCAATCCGCGCCGAAGAAGTGAGGGCATTGGCCGAGCAATTGGCAGAAGAAGGGGCCAAGCTGTACACGCAGGAAATGGCCGACCAGATGACCGAACTGGCATTACGATCCCTGCGCGCCGCCGATCCGCAGGGGAAAGCCGGGGAAGCGCTGTTTGAATTGGCGCAGGGGTTGTTGAACCGACAAGCGTAACCAAAAACTCTGGTATAATTTTCCTCATCAAGCGGGTGTAGTTCAGTGGTAGAACGCTTGCTTCCCAAGCAAGATATCGTGGGTTCGAGTCCCATCACCCGCTCTTTGACAAAAAGATCAGTGTCTTCGAGGCACTGATCTTTTGTTATCACCCCTCGACAAGGTATATGCCAGCGCGGCGCAGCCATTGGCAATCCGGGACGTCCCGAATTCGCTGCAGATGCTTACGGCAGGTATACTATAGATTGCAAGGATGCTGTTATGTGTCTCTTTTAATGTCATGCTAAAATAATTCATCGGAGGCCGTATAAATATCATGAGCAACGCAATTGTCCTCAACATCGAAGACAATATTGACAACCGGACACTTATTCGACGAATTCTAATGGCAGAAGGCTATGAAGTTGCAGAAGCCGGAAATGCTGGGGAGGCGCTTGACGTGCTTAAATCATTACACCCGGACTTGATATTAATGGACATCAACATGCCCGAAGTGGACGGATATACTTTAACTTCCCGGATCCGTGCCATGTCGGGTTTTGAGAATGTACCGATTGTAGCACTTACCGCCAACGTAATGCGCGGTGACCGGGAGCGATCCCTGGAGGCTGGTTGCGATGGGTATATTCAAAAACCGATTGATATTGATCTGCTCCCACAACAAGTGGAGCGCTACCTGAGGAAAAGATAACCATGCACGACTCTCATGATGCTACCCTAAATTCCACGTCTAATCCACAGTCGGGGCAAAAATCGGCTATTCCAAAAAACTGCACCGTGCTGGTGGTAGAAGATAATGTTTCAAATTTCGTGCTCATCGCTCGCATGCTGGGGTATTTGGGCATCCATTGTGAATGGAAAACCTCCGGCTATGAGGTGTTTGAGTACGCCGATACTTTATCGCATCTCGACTTAATCTTGATGGATATCCGCTTACCGTACGTGGATGGCTACGGGGCCTTGAAGAAAATCCGCGCATCGGAACGTTTTAAACGTGTCCCCATCGTGGCGGTTACCGCGGTAGTCAGCCTGGAACAAATGGACAAAGCTCGAGCTGCGGGGTTTGACGGCTTTCTTGGCAAGCCGCTCAACCCCGACCGTTTCCCCGATCAGATCCGGCATATTCTAAACGGCGAATCGGTCTGGGAAATGAGCTGACAGTAGATATTGACGACGAACCCAGCCAGGGCAAATCAAAATAAGCAGGAAGGTCAATCTGCATGAGCAAGAGTGAGCATTCTTCATCCTTCGGGAATCGGTTGCTCGCCCGTATGGGCGGCTGGTATCCGATTACTGTCTTAATAATCGCACAATTGGGCACTAGTTCATTGGGGCTTCTTCTGACTGCAATATCATCTCAGGTAAACGCCGAATTAAGCCATTCTCAAACCATAAGTGCAACCACGGTAGGGGGCTTTCTGCTGCTAACAAGGAACATCATCCTGTTGGTTTTAATGTCTGTCACCAGCCGACAAATGTTCGGCCGACTAACCAAACAGGCGAAAAAACAGCCATTCGACGCAGATTCCGAGGAAGGGCTTGCCTGGAGGCAGGCTTCATCGTTCGCGTGGCGGTATACCATCTTCGCCTTGGCGATGTCGCTCTTTCTGATATTGCCAACTATTTTGGTATACATGCACGTTGCCCTTGGGACCAGCACAGCACAAATGGTATATATAACCCTGGCAGCTACAGCGGTCGGATTGGGTTTCGCTGTTCTGGAATATTTGATCATGGAATCTTTAATGGGGCCGGCACGCCAGGCCTTGCTCCCCAAGAAACTTGCAGCGCAATTGGGTAATTTGAGGGGCTTTCCTCTCCTGACAAAAATCTTGGTCACGGTCATTATATTGCTTATTGTCGGCGTTCTGTTAATTGCCCCCATTGGATATCACCAAACGATAACCGCTCTTAGCGGGAATATTGATCCACATCTGATCTTAAAATCTCTTCAGTCCCAATTGATAATCGTCAGCATAGGTGTACTTTTACTAGGATTTATCCTCGCCTATAGCGTGACGCATTCAATTTCCGCGCCCATCCGTACCATGATTAAAACCTTCGGTAAAGTGGAAAACGGCGATTTAACTCAGCGTCTCAAGGTCATCTCGACGGACGAGGTGGGAAAACTGACGATCTACTTTAACTATTTTCTTGCTCAATTGGAAGGTCTGCAAACTAGCCTGGAAGAACGCGTGGCTTTCCGAACAAAGCAATTGAATACCGCACTCGAGGTGGGGCGCGCCGCAACGTCCATCCGGAACCAAGATGACCTGATCTCCGAAGCAGTCAATATGATCCCTGACCGCTTCGGTCATGACTATGCAGCAATCTTTCTAAAAGACTCAACTGGCCTATGGGCCGAGCTTAAAAACGCCACCGGCGCGGCCGGGCAGGCGCTTAAACAACGGGGCTACAAACTGGTACTTGGGGGCAAGAGCGTGGTAAGTACCGTAATGACAACAGGTCAAGCGCACATTGCATTGGACGTTGGCGTGGAGCCGGTTCAATTCGACAATCCTGTGCTGCCAGACACAAGGTCCGAGATTGCTTTACCTCTGATAGTCGGCGAGCAGGTGATTGGCGCGCTGGACTTACAATCTTCGCAAGAAGCAGCTTTCAGCGAAAAAGATATAGATACCCTCCAGGGTATGGCAAACCAACTGGCAATTGCTCTGGAAAACACCCGCCAATTCCAAGAAACGTGGAAAAGCCAGGAGGAATTGCGCAACACTCAGCACACGCAAATGGTGGAAGAGTGGTCCGAGACGGCTCAAGAGTACGAGAAGAATAGGTCTGCGGCGGCGACTCCAGGAACGCCTACGTCGGATAGTGGCACCCCCGCACTCAATGTCCCATTGACTCTACACCTGGTCGAAGCCGTGGCCACACAGGCGGCCCTGGCTACGGAAAATGCCCACCTCGTTCAGGATGCTCAACAACGCGCCGAGCGCGAACGCATTCTGGGCCAGGTCGCTACCCGGATGCGCGAGACACTTGACATTGATACGATCTTGAGGACTGCCGTCCAGGAATTAAGACAAACCTTCGATCTCGATCAAGCCGAAGTCAGGCTGCAATTGACCGATCAGACAAAGAAAACCAAACGACAGAGGAAATCATGAGCAAAAAGGGCACAGCAGCCAAGTCGCTTTGTGCATTAGTGCTTTGTTTATTAGTTGCCTGTTCGGGCAGCGCTTCAACTCCTGCTCCTGAGCCCTTAAAGGTTGAATGGACTATGTGGCAGGGAGATTATAGCCTCCTCATTGCCAACGAAATGGGCTTTTTCGAGAAGCGTGGAGTGGATGTCGAGCTGGTTCACTATGATTCCGCGACGCAAGCAATTCCCGACCTGGCCGGAGCCAAGCTCGATGGTGGCCTTTTTACGATGGGTGAGGTCCTCTTAGCCGCGAACCTGAACGACATCAAAGGAGTGATGGTCAGCGATAACGGGGGCATATATTCCATCGTGGCATCGTCAGACATTCGGTCCATCAGAGAGCTGCGAGGAAAGCGCATCGGGTTCAATCTTCATACCTCGAGCGAAATGTTTGTGTCCTATATGCTCAAGAGCGCTAAAATGGATTTATCCTACGTCGAGTATGTGGAGCTGGCGCCTGAACAAGTTCCGCAAAGCATTCCAGAGCAAATTGACGCCGGCCTCGTTTGGGAACCTTATACTTCCCAATCGCTCCAGCAGGGCGAACATGTCATTTATCAAAGCACGAATTATTCTACACTTATTCCAAAACTGATTGTCTTCCGAACGATCGTAGTTGAGCAACGCCCCGAGGACATTCGCGCTTTCATACGAGCATGGGATGATGCAGTGAGCTATCGGATTAGCCACCCGCAGGAATCGCTCGATATCATTTCGAAAGCAACCGGATTGCCGCCCAGCGATCTCAACTTGACCAGCAATATTACGATTTACACGATTGCGGATAATACCAAGCTTTTCGCCAATAACCCTGGGGCAGACGCAAGTTCGATTTACTTTATCGCCGGTCTCAACCGCGACTTTTTGATCAATGCTGGATATATCACCAATCCGCCCGACATCGACAATTTGCTCGACCCGTCTTTCCTGAAATAGGTAAAACATTCTTTCCTGACAAGATGAAGATAGACAGGACACAAAATGCATAGGATCAGAAGCTTGTTTACCGAACTCGCGCCGAAAACACGCCGAACCTTTTTGACCCTCGGTTTCATTACTTTAGGGTTTGTTATTTTCAGCCTGGCCACAATCAAGGACTTATTGGCCCCGAAAGGCATCAACGAGTTTATTGTCAACCCCATCCCCATCGCAATGAGCATTCTAGGCTGTATCGCTACGATCTTGGCCTGGAAAGATAAGACTCGTTTCGCCAGCTATTTACTGATCGCCTCTGCCTTCATCGGCTTCCTTTTGATCTCGTTATTTACGACTCAACCAGCATATTCAACGGTTGCTGGATTGATGATAGTAATCATACCCGTCATGATAGCAACCCAATCATTGTCCGAGAGGGAGTTCATCTGGATCATTATCCTTACCTTGCTGGCCAGGTCGGCCATCCAGATTCTCGGCACCTATAAATTAAGCGGCCCAATATCAGGGGTGAGTGCACAGACTGAGTTTTTTGCTGAATGGGTTTCAGCGATCATCGCGATCCTCTTCGTGGGATACGTTGCAATTAATCTTAATAATTATCCCTTCCGGGTCAAGATGATTCTCGTGTTGAGCATTTTGACAATTATCCCTACCACAATCCTCGCGCACATCACCAGCCGCGACCTCGAATCGAACTTGACCGGCGAAGCAAACCGAAGCCTGGTCTTGTCGTCAGATCAGCTGGCTTCGGCTGTCGACTTGTACATTCAAACTACACTGGATGCTACCCGTGCAGAGGCTCAGATTCCATCACTTGCTGCTTTCGTCGGCCAACCGCGTACTTCGGCAACTTTCGGCGGACAGCTATTTCCGCGGGGAACCGATCTCGAACGAGCAGCCAGCGAAACTCTACTCTCGTTTTGGAGAAAAGATCCAATTAATATTGTGTCGTGCAAACTCATGGACAATACGGGAACAGTCCAGTTGAGCACCCAACAAAGCGAGGTTGGCGAATTCGTATTATCGCAAGGTTTTTTCTATTCCCCTTCCTCAAATGGACTCCCCTATGTATCACCCATCCTCATTTCGGACACAGGAGTAGGAGTCATCCATTTCAGCGCGCCTGTTCGATCCTCGGCCGGTTACACAATTGGCGTGCTGGACATCACTTATTCTGCCTCCGTACTTCAACAAATCATCGTTCGCAACAGCGACAAATTCGGTTCCAGCGTATCTGCCATGCTTTTGGATGAAAACAATATCATCCTGGCCCATAGTTCAGCACCAGACCTGATCTATAAAATTATAAATCCACCGAATACGAATGCGCTCGTTGTACTGATTTACGATAACCGGCTACAGAATTTACCACCCGAACAATTAACAGTGCAAATGGACGGGTTAACAGCCGGACTGGAAAATATATCTAAAATTCAAAACCTCTCTGGGAACTTTGATATCCAACAATCTCCTGGTATAAGCGGAAGCTCGACACCAGATCGGGCCAGTGCCTCAAAATTACAATCCCGCAATTGGTACGCTGTTGCTTTTGTTCCGCAAAGCACATTACTCGCCCCGGTTCAGAAGCAAGCCCGAAGTGTGATGTTCATTAGCATTCTTATCAGCATGACTAGCATAGCTTTTGCGCTTGGACTGACACAAATCCTTGTATCGCCCATCCTAAGCTTGACCCATACATCCGAACAAATTACGCGGGGTGAAATAAATGCCACCGCGACTGTAAAAACACAGGATGAAATAGGCGCGCTGGCAGTAGCCTTTAATTCCATGACAGAGCGCATCCGGGACCTGATCGGTGGTCTCGAACAACGCGTGGCAGAGCGCACACAAGCTTTGGAACGTCGCACGGTCCAATTGCAGGCCGCCGCGGACATAGGCAGTTCCGTCGCCCGCCTGCGCGATCTAAACGAACTTCTGCAGCAAGCATCACACTTGATCAGTCAGCGGTTTGGCTTCTATCACGTCGGCGTCTTCCTGCTCGACGAGCGCGGTGAATATGCTGTCTTACGTGCCTCGAATAGCGACGCTGGACAGCGTATGCTGGCTCGCAGGCATAAATTGGAAGTCGGGAAAGTTGGCATAGTTGGCTATGTGACCGGCACGGGGCAGCCCCGTATCGCCTTTAATGTCGGCGAAGATGCTGAATTTTTCAATAATCCAGATTTGCCTCTGACACAATCGGAAATGGCCTTTCCGCTCATCTCAGGAGGAAAAATCTTCGGCGCCCTCGATATCCAGAGCACACAAGAATCAGCCTTTACGGATGAAGACGCAATGACATTAGAGGTTCTCGCGGACCAGATTGCCATCGCCATCGAGAACGCTCGTCTGTTCTCAGAAAACCAAGCTGCGTTGGAAGCGGGTCGCCGTGCTTATAGTGAGATAAGCCGGGAAGGCTGGCAACGCACGCTACAAGAAAGACAGGCAAAAAATGGATATGTCAGCCCGGCCGAAGGCCAAATATTGCCCATATCTGGAGAGGCCAGCCCTGAGTTCTTGCAATCCATCCAAAGCGGACAAGCAGTGCTAACAAACGATGACACCACCCTTCACCTGCCTGTCAAGATCCGTGGACAGAGCCTCGGAGCAATTCGCCTGGATAAACATCACGATGGCAGCCATTGGACGCCCGAGGAGATCACGATGGCAAACGCGCTTGCAGAGCAATTGGGTGCAGCGCTTGAAAGCGCCCGCCTCTACAACGATGTCAGCCAGCGCGCCGACCGCGAACGAATTGTCTCAGAGATCACCACCCGCATCCGCAGCACTACTGACCCACAATTGATGCTCCAAACAGCCCTAGACGAACTCAAGCGCGCACTGGGAGCTGACGACATTCTAGTCCGTCCATATTTCCCTTCGCCTGCTGGCCAAAAGGCCGGACAAAAATCTCGCCCCCCAAAAAGTAAGCCATCTTAGCAAGCCAAATTGCATAGATTGATTTTTCGAGAGAGAAACATGTTCCACACAATTGTAGCAATGTTCAACAATACTGCAGCCTGGCCGAGGAGCTAATTCATCATGTCGAGCAAACGAACTCAAAAACGACTTGCTCAATCAGTTACTGATATCAAGCAAGCCGAGAATCCCTCACCGGAACCGCAGAAAGTGCCGAAAACTGGCCACCCCAAGGCAAAGAACCAGCGCGTTGAAATGGGCATCCATCTCCCGGATTCCGATCTGCAGACCGCCTCGCGTTCGGACCAAGACTCGCGGCCCACTACGCTTGCCGTTCCCTTCCGCACGGAGGCCGAATCCTGGGGGTTTCTTGAAGTGATCCCCCCTCCTGAGAAAGGCAACTGGAGTCAAGAGGAACAGCTCCTCGTCAAACAAGTCACCGATCAACTCTCGCTGGCCCTTGAAAATGCCCGGCTGTTCCAGGCGGCCAAGCAAGAACGCCAGCAGTTACGCACACTGATCGACAACCTGCCTGATAATATCTACTTCAAAGACACCGAAAGCCGGATGTTGCTCGTTAACCTCGCCCAGGCGCGCCACCTCGGGGCAAGTTCACCTGAGGAAGTCACCGGTAAGACCGATGCCGACTTTTTCCCCGAGGACCTAGCATCGAAGTATATGAATGACGAACAAGTGCTCATCCGATCGGGTAAAGAGAACATCAATATGGCTGAACCTACCGTAGATGCGGCGGGGAATCAGAAATGGGTTTCTACAACCAAGGTACCTCTCCACGACAGTCGCGGCCAGGTCATGGGACTGGTAGGTATCGGACGCGATATCACTGCACAAAAGCAAGCCGAGGCCGAGCGGGAGCGCCTGTTGGCCGAAGTAGAACGTCGTGCTCTCCAACTCCAGGCAGCCGCCGACGTCTCGCATGCCATCAACAGCGTTTTGGATCCCAACGAGCTGATTCGACAAGCCGTGGACTTGGTGCGCGATCGCTTCAATCTCTACTACGTTGGCCTGTTCCTGCTCGATGAAGAACGACGGTTCGTGGTATTGAAGGCCGGTACCGGCGATGCCGGGCGACAAATGGTCAGCCAAAACCACCGATTAGAGGTTGGCGAAACTTCCATGATCGGCCAGTGTATCGCCAAACGGCAGGCCCGCGTCGCCCTGGACGTAGGTCAAGAAGCCATCCGGTTTGAGAACCCCTTGCTCCCAGATACCCATTCCGAGCTAGCCTTGCCTCTTATCTCGCGCGGACAGGTAATTGGCGCCGTCACTGTGCAGAGCGACTGTCAGTCCGCCTTTGCCGAAGAGGACATAATTGTCCTGCAAACCATGGCAGACCAAATCGCTGTTGCTATTGAAAACGCGCGCCTGTTCGAACAGACTCAGGCTTCTGAAGTAACGTTACGCCGCCAAAATGAGTATCTGGCGATCTCGGCGGAGATCGGTCGCCTCGTTGTCTCCATCCTAGACCTCGACACGCTCTTTGACCGCACCGTCAACCTGATCCAAGAGCGCTTTGGCTTTGACCATACTGGACTATTCCTCGTCGAAGAAACCGGTTTCAATGCGGTCTTAAAATCTGCTACCGGGAAAGCCGGCCAAGAAATGTTGCTGCGTCAATATTCTCTTCCGGTTGGTTCCCGCTCCATCGTTGGCACAGTATCATCCACGGGGGATCCGTTGGTAGTCAACGACACTGCTGTTGACCCAATTCATCACCTCAACCCTCTGCTCCCTGATACTCAATCGGAGGCTGCCATCCCTCTGCAGATTGGTAAGCGCATTATCGGCGTCATTGATTTTCAATCGAAAGAAATGAATGCTTTCACACAAGCTGATATAGCCATCCTGGTGACCCTGGCCGATCAAGTTGCTGTGGCAATTGAAAATGCCCGATCCTACGAATTAGCTCAACGAGCCATCCAAGAGATGCGCGAACTGGATCGCTTGAAGAGTCAATTCTTGGCAAACATGAGCCATGAATTGCGCACGCCGCTCAACTCCATCATTGGTTTCTCACGCGTCATCATCAAAGGCATTGACGGCCCAGTCACCAACCTCCAAGAACAAGACCTCAGCGCCATTTACAATTCCGGCCAGCACTTGCTCCGCCTCATCAACGACATTCTCGACCTTTCCAAGATTGACGCTGGCAAGATGGAACTGGCCTTTGACGACGTCAATATCAACGAATTGCTGCAGAGCGTCGTCCCAACAGTTATGGGGCTGATTAAAGACAAGCCGATCAAGCTGGAACAAAATATCGCTGCTGATATTCCGGTTGTCCGCGCCGATACCATGCGCCTCCGTCAGGTGATGATTAATTTGCTCTCCAATGCCGTTAAATTCACCGATGAGGGCACCATCACCATTTCGGCATCTTTGGAGATCAAACCAGATGGAAACTCTGAAGTGGTCGTTAAAGTTACCGATACTGGCCCAGGCATCGCCCCCGAGGACCTGGGCAAACTATTTCAACCTTTCTCTCAGGTAGACGCATCACCGACCCGCAAGACAGGAGGTACTGGCCTAGGGCTTTCTATCTGCCGTCGTTTTGTAGAACTGCACGGTGGACAGATTGATGCCACCAGCGAAGTTGGCAAAGGCAGCACATTCTACTTCACTTTGCCTCTACCTAAGGCAATCGAAAGCCAGACGAGGCCAGATGGGCGGTCCACTGACAAAATCATCCTTGCAATTGACGACGACGCGCAAGTGATCACCTTATACGAACGATTTCTCCAACCGCAAGGATACCAGGTCATTACACTCACTGACCTTAATCAGGCCGTTGAACGAGCACAACAACTAAAACCATATGCCATCACCCTGGATATCATGATGCCCGGACGGGACGGTTGGGCGATACTGAAAGAACTCAAAAACAATGCCGCCACCCGTGACATCCCCGTCGTTATTTGTAGCATATTGGAGGAAGACGAAAAAGGTTACAGCCTTGGCGCCTCGGACTATCTGGTCAAACCCTTTCTACAGGAAGATTTGCTGAATGCCCTGGATCGCTTAAATGGCGACGGCAGCATCCATGACGTTCTGGTAATAGATGATGATGTTAAAGACTTACAACTCATCGGGAAAATATTACAACAAGGTCAATATGTCCCTATTTTGGCCCAGGGCGGACCTCAGGGTTGGGAAATTCTCTCAAGCAAGACGCCACAAGCGGTTATCCTTGACTTGCTCATGCCCGATATGGACGGTTTTACCATCCTGGAAAAACTCCGCACCACTCCCAAGCTAAGGGACATTCCCGTTATTGTCGTCAGCGGTGCGGACCTCACGGCCGAACAACAAAAACAACTCGCTGCTTTCGGCCAGAGTTTGCTTCAAAAGGGCTCGCTAACCGAAGAGGAGTTATTGTCTTCACTGGACAAAGCTCTAAAACGCATCAAACAATAATTATAGAGAGGATAATTTATGTCTTTCGTCGTCCGCTGCCTCAATTGCAGCCACACCGCTCCCTACTTCCCGACTTCGATAAACTGCCCGCGCTGTAACAGCCAGTGGCGTGAAGCCGAGTACGATCTCGAGGCGATATCGAAGAGTCTTCCTCTGCAATTGCAAGGGCGCATCTTCGACCTCTGGCGTTATCGCGAACTTCTCCCCGTGCGCAACCCCAACCCAACTATTATGCTTGGTGAGGGTGGAACACCTCTCATCCAAGCTATTAACCTCGGGATGATGCTGGGCTGCCCCAACATTTTTATCAAAGACGAACGCCAGGGCCCCACTTCTTCATTCAAAGACCGGCAGGCCGCCGTCACCATCGCTGCGCTCAAAGAAGCTGGAATTACCGAAATGGTCGCCGCGTCGACCGGAAATGTCGCCATCTCATATTCTGCTTATTGCGCCCGTGCTGGAATCAAGCTATGGGCTTTTGTTACCAGTCTGGTCCCCGCAGTCAAGATGCGCGAAATAGCCATTTACGGTAGTCAGGTAGTCAAAGTTACCGGCTCGTATGACCAAGCCAAGCAAGTTGCCGCTGAATTTGCCCGTCAGCGCAATCTTTATCTGGATATGGGGGCCCGCGCGATCACGTCTATCGAAGCGATGAAGACCATCGCCTATGAAATCGCCGAACAACTCACCTCCTCGCTTGGCCCCATCTCCGATACAGACAGCAAGTCCCGCCCCATCTGGCGCGTACCAGACTGGTATATTCAATCCGTCAGCGGTGGTATGGGCCCGCTTGGAGTTTCCAAGGGGTTTTCCGAGCTAAAAGAGATGAATTTTGTAGGTCGGCTGCCGGCCATCGCAGTAATTCAAGTAGAAGGCTGTGCACCGATGGTCAACGCCTGGAAAGAACATGCTGAAACTGCCACACCGGTAATATCACCACGCACTCATATCGAAACCCTGGCGACTGGCGACCCCGGCCAGGCATACAAGCTGCTTGCCAAACGGGTCACTGAGACGCATGGGGTTTTCGAAAGCGTAAGCGACGAGGAGGCTTTCAGGGCCATGCACGTCCTGGCAAAAATGGAGGGTATCTCCGCAGAGCCGGCTGCCGCTGTATCCTTTGCTGGCCTATTCAAACTCGTTCGTGCAGGAATCATTAAGCCAACCGATGTGATTGTTGTCAATTGCACCGGCCACACCATGCCAACCGAGCCATTCGTACTGGGTGATAACTGGGCCCGAAACGTCGTCTTGCCCACACACGCTCGGGACGAGACCCCGCAAGAAGGCTTGCTGGCTGCCCTCCGCCGAGTCGCGCCCGATCGTTTTCCCTGTATCGTACTGGTGGACGATAGCCCAGATGCTAGGAGGCTTATTCGCCGCATCTTGCAGTCACAGGGAAACTTTACCATTCACGAAGCCGAGAGCGGCAAACAAGCTCTTCAACTCATCGAAAAAGAGCGCCCCAATCTTATTATTCTTGATTTGATGATGCCGGAAATGGACGGTTTTGCCGTCCTGGATGCATTAAAAGCCAAAGCAGAAACCGCCAACATCCCCGTCATTGTCTCTACGGCCAAAGAACTGGCGCCTGAGGAAAAAGACAGACTCAAAGGACAAATCCAGGCATTAATGCAAAAAGGCGATTTCTTGAGCGATGAATTCCTGGAAGAAGTTCGCGGCCTGATCGGTTGAGGATACGTGTTGAAGAAGATTGCTTTATGAACAGAAAGGGAGGGCAAATCACAGGGATAGGAGCTGCCCTGGCGTCTGCCTTGTGCCTGGGTCTTGCGCCTATCTTTGGTAAGCTAGCGATCACGATTGGATTTACTCCGCTGGCCGTTGTCGCGCTTCGCACGAGCATGGCTGCAGTGCTCCTTCTGGTCATCGTTGCCCTCTTTCGCCGCCCATATCTCTTCATTTACCCGGCAGGCCTGCTAGGGTGCGGATTAGCGGGCCTCTTGAATGGAGCTGGATCTCTGCTTTATTATTTTGCCCTTGGACGGCTTACGGTCAGCATGGGGCAATTGCTATACTCTTTATACCCCATCTTTCTGGTCATCTGGATGATCGTTGATCATCAGCCACCAAATCGGCTTACTTATCTTCGTATAGGGGTTGCCCTTGTGGGCATCATTTTCCTGACGGTATCCAAATCGGTTCAGGTAGACTGGGTTGGGGTCGCACTGATGCTGGGGGCATCAATCCTGTATGCCCTGCATCTCCCAATTAATCAACGTGTGCTCTACGATATTCCAGCCCCGACTGTAACCCTATATACGCTACTGACGATGAGTGCAGTTGTCCTTCCCGTTTACCTTATCTTTGACCGCAGCTTGCCACCCACCAGCACTCCCTGGACCTGGATCCTGGCACTGACCGTCGTTACTTTCTTCTCTCGTCTGGCGCTCTTCTTCGGTATCAAAAAACTCGGCGGCATGCAAACCGCCTTGCTCGGTCTGAGCGAATTATTTGTGTCGCTTTTGGTAAGTCACTTGTGGTTACACGAAAGTCTCAACTCGGCACAATGGATTGGGGCAATGCTCTTAGGCCTAAGTCTGATACTGATTGGCCTTGAAAAAATGCGGCCAGAAAAAAGACAGTTACATAGATTGCTTGGCTGGCTGCGTCCGCCAGAAATTCCCTCAGAAATTCCCTGGAGTCCGCATGACTAGCAACTAAAGGCTGCTCAGACACCCCTCATGCGGACAAACTTTGTTCATTTTCAAAAACATATCCCGTCCCTCGGACACTAACAATCCGTCGCATCAGTGTGGGAATATCGGTCAATTTCTGCCGCAAGCGACTGACCAGTGGGCGAAGAATCTCAGGCGCTTCCTGTTGCGTCGTTGGATAATGCTGAACGAGCAAGACCAACTCCCGGTGCGTAAATACCTTGCCAACATCTTCGACAAATATTCGCAGCAGCCGCCCTTCCGCAGGGGTCAAAAAGACGGTTTGGGATCCGGAACAAACAAGCCGCCGACCGAAATCAACAACCGTCCCATCCCCCAGAACGATAATAGCATTCTCTTCAGAGCTGATGTCTGTCTGCTGACGTTCTCGCGCCCGAAGCCGATTGTCTCGTCGCGTCAGTCCCCGGCTGACGCTATCGAGAATTTGAGCAGGCGAAGCCGGTTTGAGTAAATAATCATGAATCTTGCTCCGCAACGCCTCAATGGCCGATTCCATCGAACCGTGTGCGGTCAGCAGGATAATCTCAATATCCGGGTCAATTTGATTCAGAACCCTTATCACCTCCAGGCCGCTCATCCCCGGCATCCGCAAATCGAGAATGATTAAATCCACCGGATTTAGCCTCACATGATCCACCGCTGCCTCGCCATTGGCGACTGCGGCGACATGATGCCCTTCCAGCCGAAGGATATCGGTCAGAGTCCGTCGTTCGACCGGCTCGTCGTCTACAACAAGAAGATTGGCTTTAATCATCGTGTTTCTCCCTTGATCGGCAATATTACCCGAAAACAGGCCCCAGATCCATTGTCTGGAACAAGATCTAGACCGCCACCATGGGCAGAGACAATCGTATAACTGACTGACAACCCCAAACCTGTTCCTGCTTCCTTCGTACTCATAAACGGTTCAAAAATTTGGCTGCGAATTTCTTCCGGAACTCCGGGGCCTGTATCCTGGACGAGGATTTCCACCATATTCCGCACCGGGCGCGCGCTGATGTGCAACTCGCCACCGCCCGGCATGGCATCATAAGCATTAAGAAAGAGATTGAGAAACACCTGTTCCAATTGACTCTTCACTGCAAGAATGGGAGGCAATTTGGAAGAAAATCCCGTGCTAACGCGAATGCCGCGCGTCTGCAATTGGTGCGAAAGCAAACGGATCACATGCCGGAGCAGGGTAACCAAGTTTACTCGTTGCAGGTCCACGGCACCGGGACGATAAAAATCCAACATGCGCTGAACAGTATTCATCAAGCGATTTAGTTCGCTATTTGCCAGATCGAGATATTCACGCTGCTTCTTTTCCGTCAATTCACCCCGTGTGGCAAGATGAAGACAGTTCTGTACAGATTGTAACGGATTATTAATCTCATGTGCAATGGATGCGGTCAGTCTGCCCGCAGCGGCCATTTTTTCGGCCCGGATCAATGCCTGTTGCGACTCTTCCACACGCCGGACATATTCGCGCAGTTCTTCGTAAAGGCGTGCATTTTCCATTGCCACCGTTGCCTGCCGAGTCAGCAGGAGGAACATTTCCCACTCTACATCACGAAAAGCAGGAGCATCGGCATCCTTCCCAGCATACAACACTCCGCGCACATTGAGACGCGAGATCGGAGCACACATAACAGAACCCAAACCTTGAGCTACAAGCGCGTTCCGAAGGTCCGACTTCCCTGTTCCGGCTGTATTGACCCATAACGGTTTCCCAAGTGCATCAACGCGCCCGATGATTCCGCCTTTGGCATTACTAGCCTCTGCAGGTAGAGTCTTCCCGCGTCCAGAAAGGAGGAAGAGATGTTGGTCGTCGGCAGAGCGTTGATAGAATCCTGCATTCTCACAACGAAGATGTCCACAAACGGCGTTCAACACGAGATCTAAGAGACGTTCCGGGCGGGTCTCAGTCAGGAAAGATTCGATAATGTCATAAAGGGGGCGCAAGGCTTGGATTCGGGCACTGTCGCGCTTCATCTGATTGTCGTCCAGGGCTTGTTTAACAGACCGGACTAATTCGCCGCCTACCTCAAAAGGCTTGAGCAATAAACCGTCCACACCCTGGCGAAGGGCTTGGATGGCTGTTTCCACTGTACCAAAGCCGGTCATGACCAAAACGGCTGCATCGGGCTGATGTTGCTTTGTCTGCGCAATCAGATCGAAACCGCTGATTTCCGGCATACGGATGTCAACGAGCAATAGGTCAACTTTTTCATGAACCACGAATTTCATTGCGGCCGCCGGATCGGTAAATGCCGTAACCTCATATTCCGCGCGCTTGAGCAAACGCTCGCACAGATGAGCAACACCGGGTTCGTCGTCCACTACCAGGATGTGTTTGGCAGCCATCATCCCACCTCAACCGGAAGCCAGATGGTAAAGGTCGAACCTTTTCCTACCTGACTTTCCACATCAATAAAACCACCGTGATCGGCAACGATGCCATACGATACAGACAGACCCAACCCCGTGCCGCCATCTTTCGATCGAGTGGTGAAGAACGGCTCAAACACACGTTCGAGATTCTCTGGAGCAATACCAGTCCCAGTATCCGTTAAGCAGATCGTCAACCAGTCGCCCTTGTCGCGGCGACGGTGCGCCGTGGCAATATGAAGTTCGCCACCCGTCGGCATAGCATGTAAAGCGTTATGAATCAGGTTAAGAACAACCTGCTTCATCTGACTGCGATCCACCGAAATCCAGGGTAGTCCCTCTGAGAAGTGAGTGAATATTTGGATACCGCTGGTGCGTAACAGATGGTTCACCAACGCTAAAATATCCGTCACGATCTCGTTGATGTTCGAACGGACGTGCACACTCTCGCTTTGACGGGCGAAATCGAGTAAACGGCGCACCACATCACGCGCCCGCTGTGCCTCCCGCAACACCAACTCAAGATTGCTGCGAATATCAGACTCTGCGGGTAGTTCCTCGAGCATCAATTCAGTAAAACCCAAAACCGTTGTCAGAGGATTATTCAACTCATGCGCAACCCCTGCTGCCATCTCGCCAACAGCCGCCAATTTCGCTGCCTGAACCAAGCGACTCTCTGCCATGTGTTGCGCAGCGATGCGCTCCTGGAGTTCCTCACGCGCAGCTCGCAGTTGGTTTACCGTTACCTGTAATTTCTGGTATTGCCCAGCACCGGAAATCACGCTTGACAGTATGCCTCCCAGCGATTCGAGTACGATCAGATCATTCTGCGAAAATGCATTCTTCCGTTGACTCTCTACATCAATTACCCCCAAAACCCGGTCACCATCCTTAAGCGCGACGCACATTTCCGACCCGGCATCCCAATCCGGCACCGGGCGATAGAACGGATTCTGCACGACATCATTGACCAGAATGTTCTCGCCTGTGACAGCGACGCGCATCATAATCCCATCTTCCCTGGCATCGTCCATCCGCCATAATTCCTGCTGGACAAGGTCCGCTGCGTTACCTCCCATCCCGGCCACTGTCAATTTGCTTTCCGTTTCTTCAAACAGGGCTACCATGGTCAGTTCGTAAGCAAAGTTTCGCGCCATCAACTCAGCCGAAATCTGAGCTACCTCACGGACATCTGTCAAACTGATGATTTGCTCAACAACCTCATGGATCAAACTTAAGTTACGCGCCCTGATTTCTGCCTCGCTCCGCAGCCGCCCATTTTCAAGCAATCCAGCCAGGTGGCTGGCGATAACCGCCAGCAAATGTTCATCGTCAACAGTAAAGGCTCCCTCCTTGAGGCTTTCCAGTCCCAGTGTGCCGATCAGTTGCCGCCGATATTTCATCGGGATCACCAGCGCGGACCGCGAGCCGGTGTAAACAGGTTTGTATTCCGATTCCGGTGTAATGGAATCCATCCGATACGCCCCACCCGCCTCGACCAACCATGGAATTGATACATCCTCCGACGCCATCGTTTGCAAGACAATTGTTCCGTTACGGTCAGAATAATTCTGGAGCCCGCTGTCATCCGATAACAACACGATCAAATTGATGCGTTCAGTCCCAAAGGCATGTCGCAAAAAGGCAAACATTCTTTGGGCAATCTGTTCCGGGTCCAAAGCCGAGGCAATGGTTACAGCAAATTCGTTCAGCAGCGACATGCGGAGCAAGTGATTGGCAAGATCGGAAAAGGTGATACTGGCTTCCACCGATGGAGCCACCTGTCCGGCCAATTGCTGTACTTTATTCCATTCATCCGCCGGGATTGGCGACTTCCGCCATAGTACCATCAACCCTATCAAACGTTTCCCAATGACCAACGGCAGAGCACCCCACGTTCGAGCAGATGGCGTGAACCCCATACGCGGTACTGTCGCCCATTCGGCTCCACCGTCTTCCACCACTTGTGCCTGGTGCGTTTTGACGATCTCCTCCAAAAGAGGGTTAGCCTCAATCGAGATACGCACACCGGAACAACCATCACAACCGGAATGCGCCTTGATTTCAAAATAATCCCCGGAGCGAACGGCCAACCAACCCACCTCACAAGCCACCGACGATAAAATCAACTCCAGGATGTGATCTAATGCCTCCGGCAGACGGTAAGGGCTATCTTGATCAACGTTAGCTAAAACGGGAACAGTCTTCGGCTTCAGCAAGGAGCGGCTGGAATTCCCCATCGCCACCACCCGCCAAAACCGTTGCGAGCCAGCCGAAAGTTCCTCCGCCCCGACCAGGATGACTCGCTGAGTTGCCTGATCGGGAAAGACAATTATCTTTTGGCCGGGTAATCCATCTGTCTGCGGAAGCGCTCGCGAGCGGATGCGCTTGCCAGTCAGAGCTCCATTCAACCAACCCTTCACTGCTGGCTGCTGCAGGTACTTCAAAATAGCTGCATTGTACCGGCCATTTAGTTTATAGGCGGCGAGGATCTTCCAATCATCGCTATGCTCCAACCAAACAGCCCAACTTGCCCCAGTTAACTGGGCGGTCTCGCTGAGTTGGATATCTATCAAAGTCTTGGGTTTGCTCATATCATTCGTTTGGATTATATAACACAACTCAAATAATCCAAAATGGTACAATATCCGTAAATGGTGTACTCAAATTTGACCATAGTCGGCGGCGGATTGGCCGGATCAGAAGCTGCCTGGCAAGCTGCCCAGCGCGGAGTGCGCGTCCGCCTCTACGAGATGCGCCCTACGACCACCACCGGGGCACACCGGACCTCGGACCTGGCCGAACTCGTTTGTTCCAACTCACTTGGCTCAAATCTGCCTGACCGCGCCGCCGGCGTTCTCAAGGGCGAACTGCGTTTGCTTGGCTCACTCCTGCTGGAATGCGCCCAAGCGACCTCGCTGCCTGCCGGCGCTGCACTGGCCGTTGACCGAGATTCTTTCGCCCGCCAGGTCACCGCGCGTCTCAAATCTCATCCAAATATAGAAATCGTGCGGGAAGAGGTGACAGAAATCCCTTCCGGTCCCGTCGTCATCGCTTCAGGTCCCCTGACCTCCGCCAGGCTCTCGCACGCCATCTCCGCTCTGACCGGTGAAAATCATCTTTATTTTTTCGACGCCATCTCCCCGCTCGTGACCGGCGAATCGATCAACCTGGAGACTGCCTTCCGCGCTTCACGCTACGGAAAAGGCGACCAGGAAGAAGGCGATTACATCAACTGTCCTCTTACAAGAGATGAGTATGAAGGCTTCATAGACGCACTTTTGTCTGCTGAGCACATCGAGTTGCGCGAGTTCGAGGCAGAAATCGAACAGGGCGTAGACGCCGGAACACAACGTTTCTTCGAGGGCTGTTTGCCCGTCGAAATCATCGCCCGGCGCGGACAACGGGCACTGGCCTTCGGCCCGATGCGGCCGACCGGACTGAGCGACCCGCGCACCGGGCGCTGGCCGTACGCTCTCGTCCAATTGCGCCAGGATAACCTGGCGGGTAGTCTTTTCAACATGGTCGGTTTTCAGACCAATCTCACCTACCCAGAACAAAAACGCATCTTTCGCATGATCCCGGGACTGCAAGAGGCCGAGTTCGTCCGCTACGGACAGATGCACCGGAACACTTTCATCGCCTCTCCAAAGCTGCTCCTCCCTACCCTGCAATTTCGCGGCCGGTCAGGCTTATTCTTCGCCGGCCAAATCACTGGCGTGGAAGGCTACATGGGCAACATTGCCACGGGCCTTCTGGCAGGGATAAACTCGGCGCGTCTCCTGCAAGAGAAAAAGCCGGTCGTTTTCCCTGAAACGACTATGCTGGGCGCGCTCTGCCACTATATCACTCACGCTGATTTGAAAGATTTTCAGCCAATGAAGGCCAATTTCGGCATTTTGCCACCACTCGTCCCCACCCCGCGCCTGGGCAAACGTGAGAGGGCCAAACTCTTTGCCGAACGTGCTCGAACCGATTTAGAAGTGTTCTTAACAGAGAATAGAGGAATATAATAGCTGTGCGCAGTTTGAAGATTTTTCTCCTGGTCGTACTGGGAACCATCCTGATCGGCTTATCGGTTTGGTGGGCATTTCACATCTTCCGTGCCCCAGCTCGTTTTAATGGCCAACGCGCTTACCAGGACGTGCTCACCCAAGTCGCCTTTGGACCACGAATCCCAGACAGCCAGGCTCACGCCCAAACGATCGCCTACATCCAGGAAGAACTCCAGAAAGTCGGATGGCAGGCTGAGGTACAGGAAACGCAGTGGCGTGGTTTCACCGTACAAAATATCATCGCTTCTCGCACCAGCGAGTCGCCCCAGGTCATCCTGGGGGCGCATTACGACAGCCGCATGCTTGCCGACCAGGATTCGGGTGCGGGGCGCAGCGAGCCAGTGCCGGGGGCCAATGACGGAGCCTCGGGCGTAGCTATCCTGCTCGAGTTGGCGCGCACGCTCCCCTCGGACAGTATTCCGGTCTGGCTGGTCTTCTTCGACGCCGAGGACAATGGCGGACTGGATGGCCGCGAATGGATCATGGGTTCACGGGCTTTTGTCGCCACGTTGACATTTCACCCCCAGGCCGTTATTATCGTGGACATGGTCGGCGACACCAATTTGAACCTCTACATCGAACGTAACTCTGACGCGGCGCTGTCTGCCGAAATCTGGGCGCAGGCCGCCAAATTGGGATACGAACAGCAATTTATTCAGACAGCCAAGTACAGCATGTTGGATGACCATACACCATTCCTCGAAGAAGGAATTCCAGCGGTAGACATCATTGGCTTCGACTACCCATATTGGCATACCGCTGCCGATACCCCCGACAAAGTCTCACCACAAAGCCTGCAAATCGTCGGCGAGACTTTGCGAACATGGATTCTGACACATGAATAATAACTATGTCCAAGAAGACCTCTAAACCCACCGTTCCGCCGCGTGAACGCACTTTCCTGGTCGGCGTAGAAGTACACGGACAGGAGCACCTGTTGACACTCGAAGACTCGCTGGTAGAACTCGCCTTGCTGGCCGATACGGCCGGGCTGGAAGTGGTTGGCGAACTGACCCAGAAGCTTGCCCGCCCTAACCCGGAGACCTTTATCGGGTCCGGGAAAGTGGAAGAACTCAAGGCTCTGGCTGAGGAAACATTAGCCCAGGTGGTCATCTTCGACGATGAACTGTCGCCTCGTCACCAGCGCGAGCTGGAAAAGTACCTCGGTGAGTCTGTACGCGTGCTCGACCGTACGGCGCTCATCCTCGACATCTTCGCCCAACATGCCCGCACCAGCGACGGCCAGTTGCAGGTCAAACTGGCGCAATATGAATACTACCTGCCGCGCCTGACCGGTCAATGGACGCACCTCGCCCGACAGGCAGGCGGCGGCGCTGGACGGTCAGGCTCAGTTGGCGGCGTGGGCCTGCGCGGTCCCGGAGAAACCCAGTTGGAAGTAGATCGGCGCACCATTCGTCATGAAATCGCCCATCTCAAGGAAGAACTCGAAAAAGTCCGTGCCCATCGAATGAGATATCGCGCCCAGCGCAAACGCAGTCGCATCCCCACGGTGGTCCTGGTCGGTTATACCAATGCCGGGAAATCCACCCTGCTCAACCGGCTGGCAAAATCAGACATTTACGTAGCCGATCAGTTGTTTGCCACTCTCGATCCGACCACACGCCGCGTAGAATTGCCCGGCGCCTACCAGGCACTCTTCACCGACACGGTTGGCTTCATTCAAAAGCTTCCCACCACCCTGGTGGCATCTTTCCGCGCCACCCTGGAAGAAATTGCTGAAGCTGACCTGTTGTTGCACGTGGTGGACGTTTCTCACCCCAATGCCATGAACCAGGCCGAGGCCGTTCAGCAGACGCTGGAGGAGATTGACGCCGGCCACGTTCCTGTCATTACGGTATTGAATAAAATAGACCGCTTGTCGGACCCCGAGTCTGCCCGCCGCGCGGTCCAACTTTTTCCACAAGCCGTAGCCATTTCTGCCCGCACCGGGTCAGGAGTCACCGACCTGCTCGAGCATATCCGCAGCGGCCTCTACGAGACGTTTACGCCCATTCACGTCCGCTTACCATACCAGCAGGGACAACTCATCTCGCTTTTCCACGAGTTCGGCCAGGTGGAGCGCCTGGAACATGGGCGCAAGGGCGTTCTTATGCAGGGTCGCATCCCTGGACGGCTGGTAGCCCAGTTCAAACCGTGGCAGATCAAAACGGGAGAAAAAGAAAAGAATGAAGAAGCCACAATCTGACACCGTACTGGGCGTTATAATAGCCGACTAACCCCTACAGGATGCTTCGCGAAAGTACCACTACTTCTATTAAGGAAAACCATGTGAAAACAACAGCTTCCATTCTTATCATTGTCTTGACCGTCGTACTAGTGTTGTGTTGCTGCTTAATTCTCGTTTTAGGTGGCGGGGTTTACGCCATATACAAACTTGGGGAAACGCTCCCGACCATCGCGGCGTATACGCCCGCCTTTACGGCTGACCCCACTCCCACCTTCTTCCAAATCATTCGCCAGCCGGTGGACCAGATCCCCACCGAAACTCTAGAATTGCTCGAGCAGACCATCATCCCCGATAATGACACTGCCGAACTGGCCTGCCGTTTCAAGGGAGTTTGCAACCTCCCCCCGACGATGGCCGCGCCTGATGAGCCTTACTCCGTTGGCACACAACAGACTTTCTGGGTCAATAGCGAGGACACACACGCGTATTTCCAGGTCAATGCGATACTACGCTATGTTACCCCACACGCTTATTTCTGGATCGAAGATAGCGCCCGTTACAATGAACAGGACGTCCAGAACCTGGTAGAAACCTTCGAAAATAAAATTTATCCCACCGACCGTCAATTCTTTGGCTCGGAATGGACCCCGGGCGTGGATGACGATCCACATATTTACATCCTCTACACCAAAGGACTCGGTTCCAACGTAGCCGGATATTTCTATTCCCCTGATGAATACAACCCGCTGGTGCGTCAATATTCCAATGCCCACGAGATGTTCTACATCAACGCTTCTGAGTCCCTTAGCGCCGACTACACCTATGGTACGCTGGCACACGAGTTCCAGCACATGATCCACTGGTACCAGGATCGCAACGAGAGTTCGTTCCTGAATGAGGGCTTCTCCGAACTGGCCACCTTCCTCAACAATTACGATACGGGCGGCTTCGACGGATATTATCTTAATCAACCCGACGTCAACTTGACTGACTGGCTGGGCAGCGCGGGCGATAACAGCGCCCATTATGGCGCCAGTTTCCTATTCACGACTTACTTCCTCGACCGCTTCGGCGAAGAGGCGACCAAAGCCTTGATCCATGACCAGCAGAACGGTCTCGACAGCATGGACAATGTCCTCGCCCAACGCAACATCACCGATCCGTTGACGGGTCAACTCATCACCGCCGACGATTTCTTCCTCGATTGGACAGTTGCCAACTATGTCAAGGATGCGACAGTCGGCGATGGTCGCTACGTTTATCATAATTACCCCCAGGCTCCCCGCTCCCGCGATACCGAGGGGATCGCCACCTGTCCGCTCGATCCAACGATCCGCACCGTTAACCAGTACGGCGTGGATTACATCCGCATCACTTGTCCGGGGAACTATTCCCTGCGCTTCGAAGGCGCCACCTCGACCCGCCTCCTGCCTGCCGATCCACATTCCGGCACTTATGCCTTCTGGTCCAACAAAGGCGATGAATCGGACATGACCCTGACGCACGAGTTCGACCTGAGCGATGTTTCCGGCCCAATCACCATGAGCTACTGGACCTGGTATGACATCGAGCAGGACTTCGATTACGTTTACGTGGAAGCCTCCACCGACGGCGAGCACTGGGAAATACTCACCACCCCCTCCGGCACAGCCAGCAACCCAAATGGCAGCTCTTACGGGTGGGGTTATACCTGGCAGAGCAATGGCTGGATTCAAGAATCAATTGACCTCTCACCGTTCGCAGGCCAGAAAGTGTCCGTGCGCTTCGAATACGTCACCGATCCGGCTGTGAACGGCGAGGGTCTCCTCCTGGATGACGTTTCCATCCCGGCCATTAGTTATTCTGCCGATTTCGAAACCGATGATGGCGGGTGGAATCCGGCCGGCTTTGTCCGTATCGAGAATACCGTCCCGCAGACCTTCCGCCTGGCTATTATTACGCACACCGCCAGCGGGACGGCAGTTCAGATTATCCCCGTCGCCCCCGACCAGTCTGCCGATGTCCCGCTGGCCATCGGCCAGAACGGCGTGCAAGATGTCGTCCTGGTCATCACCGGCACGACGCGCTTCACGCGCGTACTGGCCCCTTATCAATTCTCGATCCACTAATCCGTAGGGGCAGACATCATCCCCGCCCGGGACAATGTCTGCCCAAACTGGAGGAACCCATGCCCACTGCCCCCAAATCCGAGGTTTTGAACGTATCCAACCTTGCAGAATACCAAACCGGCGCGGTCGTCTCCCGTCAAATCATCAAAGCCGAAGGCGGCAACGTCACCCTGTTTGCCTTTGACGAGGGCCAGGAACTCAGCGAGCACACCGCTCCATTCGACGCCCTCGTCCACGTGCTGGAAGGGGAGGCTGAGATCAAAATCGCCGGTCAGACATTCCATTTGGAAGCAGGCGAGGCCATCCTCATGCCAGCCAATGAACCGCACGCGATCAGGGCGGTCAAGAAATTCAAGATGTTGCTGACGATGATCCGGGCATGATTTGAAGAAAGACAGGAGGTTACCATGAGCGAACAGTCTGCACCCAAAACCAGCAAAGAAGGCATTGTCGCCATCATCATGGTCGGCGTCGTGAGCATTGTCTGCATCCTGGCCTGCGCGGCGGTGCTGGTCACATTCCTCATAAATCCGCCGTGGTGAACCTGTGAGCAGTCTACAATGGAATTGAAGTCCCGTGCTACCTCTGCGAATACACCTTAAGGCTGATATTCCGTCCGAAGTGGTGCCGAGATGCGAACATCGCTACCTTGGCCCGCAGTCTTAGCTGCAAGCGCCCTCGCAGAGCGTCGGTTTTTTCTTTACCGACAATCGCTGAACCAAACGAGCTTCATAACTTATAAGGGAAGAGGCGTGCATTATACTTGGCGTTAGATTGCTCCAATTGCGTAAGTTCTAACTGCTCACCCCATTTTCTCGCGACGAAAATTCGAAATTCCCTCATGGATCTTGGTGTCCATATCCTGTAGGCTTTTTTCCACTTCTGTGATCTCGGGAGTGGGCACGTAATGATTCTTGGATACCTTTGTTATGTGTTCGTTTAGTGTGATTGCCATGTCAACACTTGCTCTATTTATTATCTGACGATATTTGCCGATCTCTGTGTAAATTTTATCAACGGAAACCGGGTTACTTGTTTTTTCGTATTGCGTGCGCACTATCTCAGTGATACTATCAAAAAGCCCTTGCAATGGCCGTTCGTATCCCCATTCCCTTAGTGCATAAGTTCCTTTGATGCCAATCCAAACAACACTATCACTGTCAGCTAGTCGGGCCAGTATAGCGTGTACGCTGTTTTCGGTAATTGGAATTTCGGGAAATAAGCAGAAAAATTCCTCAAAAACATCCGAGTAGTGCGCAGGTTTACCAATGGATTTGAGAGCAAGTAATACGCAATCTTTTTTCTTAAAATTTGCGCGCTGATCGGCCAATATACACTTGGCTAAAAGATGAACATCTTTCTGGGGGAGCGAAATAGCTCTTGATATTCTTGATGCCAGTTCGGTTTCGGTAAGCCCCACTTCGGCCCCTTCAAAAAACCCGTTTAGTTGAGATAAAGTAGTAGGTGTGCCTCCTAGTATATGAAAGTTGGTATAGGGCACTAAACACATTGGAATTTCACACGATCTGGTGAGAAAGTGTATAAACCGTGAGTTCTCATCTGTAAGAACACTACCACGAGATTTCATGACAAATAATATTGCACCTTGAAGAAGTATCTTGTGACAATCCGGAGACTTATGTAGACGCTCCCAGAAAATCCTGGTAATTTGCCGGACTCTTTCTCGTGTAATTCTATAATCCTGTGCGATTGATTCGAGAGTTTCTTTTGCACCTAATACCCCCTCCTTACGCATTACTATTACGATTGCCCTATTATTGCGGAAATCTAATTTTTTTATAGCATCATAAAAGCAGGTTTCAGGGGGCGTATCAATTAATTCTCTTCGATTCTCCACCGTACAGTTTGCCAGAGAAATTAATAACTGACCTGCCGCCCCAAAAATTAAATCGGTGTGTTTGTTAGCAGGTATAGAGCCAAGAACATTTGATATTGGGAGAAAAAAAGTCTTTCTGATCGCAGTTCGGGCAATAAATCCGTATTGCTCCCCAAATTCAAGGATTTCGCTTGGTATTTTTGCCCAATATCCGTCAAGCCGCAATGAATTTAATAATATCACGAAGTGATCGTAGGTTATGGTAGGCTTTTCAACTTGGACTCTTGCATGCCTCAAGTTTAACCGGGCGTACCACAGGAACAATGTACGGTCAGAGAGAATCAGATCATCCTCTGGCAATGATCCTTTTACGATAACAAAGCGCGGGTCTTTCGCCAAGCAGGTTTCGATGTCCCCTTTGTTTACCGAACCATCGAGATCATCCACAACGTCCTGCACCCCAAATGCCACAGGATGAAGTGTGTACCAATTTAGAATGTTCGCTATATTTGAGGCTTCCATATTGGTCTTGAATAAACACTATCGTTTCACAATGCTTTATTTGCTGTGTAATAGTGCCTGGGCCTTTCTACGCGTCCCTTTTTCAAAGGCTCCCCACGTGGCCGTATCCGGTATAAGATCTATCTGTGGGATATAACGGCGGAATATAACTACCTTCTCAAGCCACTTTCTATTCACTTTTAAGTCTCGTACCAGGTGATTATATGTGTTGTCAATTTGCAGGTTTAATTTTGACAAATCATAATTTAGTCGAAAAATTACATCTCCTATCCGCCATATAAGACGCGCCGGCATCCTTTTCCTACTACTATATAGCTGCTCCCTTTCTTTCAATAAACTGCTCATTTCACCTAGGGCTTCTTTGTAAATGTGGGTTGCACGAGCGATAATAGTATCGAGGTCACCTTCTATAGTTAGTAGCCCTTGCATAGAAAGAGAAGCTTTGATCCCTTGTTGAGACACATCAAATGTAATAAAAGCAAGTTGGTTCATTTGCTACCCAAAGCACTTAGCAGACGGTCGATGAACATTAGATCCGCTTTTTCATCTTGGGCTGCCAAGAAACGTTGTACGGCGCAACCAATAGCTACAAAATAAAAGACGCGTTTTTCTTTGTAACCGCCTTTGATTTTGTTGAGCACGGGGTGGCCAGTATTAATAGAAATTGTATTTCCTTCAACCCATCCCATTTCTAACTTTTCGGGCGCATTTACAAAGGCAATCTTTGGGCCGCGGCGCGCTGCGCGACTGATTGGGGTGGCTCTTGTCAAACCTTTCCCATCTTCGATAAGCGCCTGACCAGGGTCTGGCCCGATATCAGGGGGCCCCCCTTTCTTGCCTCGATGACCATTTCCAATGGGGAAAGAGGCTTCTATACCTTCATGCTCAATAGCAGAAATATCTCCTCCATCATCTGAACGTAGAACTTTTTTCGGAGCTCGGAATCCAAAGAATTCGCCAAGCTCGGGAATATCTTCCAATATCCTTGCAATTTCTTTTTCGATTTTTCTTGTCTCCGCCGTGACGTCGATCTCTAGTGTCTGTATGCCCGCCTCAGCGAGCCACGACTTGAAACAATCTCGGATGGGGCCATAATAATCTTCAAATTCCTTGTGCTTTCCACGAGGACGAATAAAATCTGATTTGGGTGTGTTTAAGTATTTAACCAAACCAGGGACCTCAACGAGGCCGAATATACGTGGACCTTCTCGGCCCGGAAATTGATTGAACAAATCAGCTTTTACAACTTTACCAAAGACCGATATTAGAACTCCACAAACTTCTTCACCTATGGGGTATTCATTCTTTGAGAGCCCCAATCTCCCATACCCTATCAGATGGTTTGAACGTTCTAAATATATATCCTTAGCTTTTTCTAGTCTAAACTCCTCGCTCAGATTACCGGGGGTAATTATTTGGCCATCGACTGTGAATTTCAGATTTTGGTAGCGACCCAATTTAGAATAAAGATCTAAGAAGCCGGTGTCGAACAGAGGCAAATAATGTCTCCTTAGTAACGAAACCAATTCCTCAGTTGTTGTATATGGGATTTCATCCTATTCAGTGAAATCGACTTCTATTCTTGTCCCACACCCATCCAAATGCTCTGGCGTTAAATCTTCCCATATCAATTGTTCATTGCCATCTTCTTGGCGAACGAGCTGCCAATTTGATCCTCCCTCAAAAGACATGCTCCGTGTTTCAGTGATTACCCGCTCGGCAATATTAAAGCTAATTTTAGCCCCTAGACCTGCAAAACCAATACCCGAACCACGCGATTTCAATCCAGCAGCCAAATCATGATATTTACGAAATTGCTCCAATGACATCCCGGAACCATTATCGGAAACTACCAAAATCTTCACATCAGGATTATAGTCAACCGAGATTGCTGTAGCTCCCGCGTCCAAAGCATTGGCCACCAACTCGATCATCACTACCTCCGCGACATCGTATGTATACATATCGGTGAGGTCGCGAATCAAATTCCGAAAATTTACATTACTCTCGTGCAAAGACATGCTATACCTCCTCTCGAATAAAGCATAAAGCTTGAAGTCGGATACGCCCCTATCAAATTAGATTATAGCGGTAATTACGCCTTCTCGTTGATGCTCATGCCTTCAAGCTCAATGCTTTGAGCCGCTTGATTTCTACTTGCATGTCGGCGATGCCTGTCACTGCCAGTCCCCAGTCAAAGTAATCCTGCTCAGTGATCGAATCAGGCTGGCCGGACAAAACCTTCTGGCGGAATGACTCAAAATCCTGGCCGTATTTCGCCTTGAACTGGCGCGCCATTGTCTGATACTTGATAAGATTTTTCTGCGCCCGTTCCAGCAGCAATTCAACCATCGCCTGTTCGGGTGTCAGGTTGGGGAATAAGCGACGAGCGCTGGATTCGACATTCGCTGTCAGGGTCATAATGGCCTCCGACGTTATTAGACCTCTTGCATAAGTGACGATCAAATACGATTTGCTCAATTATTTTGGATAAGTGGGCGCTCTCTTGCGCCCACCAGCCGCGTTAGAGAGCGCGGACTTATCAAGAAACGACTTTCGCAAGAGGTCTATTATATCCCCAAAACAAAGGCTTCCCGCAAGTCCGCATTGCCTCAAGTTAAATCTTACTATTGAAAGTAACGTTGCCTCAAAAAGGATGTTACCTTATGGCAGAAGTTATTGCACTGCCGGAGGAGAACATGATGAGTCAACGAAGCAAGCGAGAGTTATTAGAAGAGATCCGTC
>Ga0315284_10000075_pt1 | contig 135798 bp, 124 predicted proteins | sample YL17G09_16_MG_FD_203696 | JGI IMG/M metagenome (GOLD analysis project Ga0315284, IMG submission 203696) | Sediment microbial communities from Yellowstone Lake, YNP, Wyoming, USA - YL17G09_16 | ecosystem: Environmental > Aquatic > Freshwater > Lake > Sediment | place: USA: Wyoming | collected... | reverse complement strand
GGGATTTGCTCGACGCAAATGTCTGGGCGCTAAAGCGGATGGAGCACAAGGTCTTGGGGAACGTGGAGGAAGGCGCTCACTTGATTGGTCCGGTGACAGTGGCAGAAACCGCGAGGATACGCTCTGGTGCGTACATTGAAGGTCCAAGTTTCATCGATGAGGGCGCTGATGTGGGTCCGAACTGTTTCATCCGCGCGTGCACTAGCATAGGCAAACATGTCCGCGTTGGAAACGCCTGCGAAATCAAGAACAGCATAATTATGGATGGCACTCATGTGGGTCACCTGTCTTACGTGGGAGACAGCATCCTTTGCGAGCATTGTAACTTGGGCGCGGGCACCATAACCGCTAATTACCGTCTCGACGTGGGCTCAGTGAAGATGATGGTTAAGGACAAAGTGGTTGACAGCGGCAGAAAGAAGCTCGGCGCCATCATGGGTGACAACGTTAAGACTGGCGTTAATGCAGTTTTGATGCCTGGGGTGAAGGTTGGCAATGACTGTTGGGTGGGTCCAAACTTTATGGTTGAACGCGATTTGCCTGCCAACACGATGGCGCTGCTGAAGCAAAACTGGGACAAACATTTAAGAAAACTGTGACTTTTATGTTAGGCTAAATCAAAGATAATTTACCCATTCCCCCGAGAGGGACTTTAGATTCAATATATTGCTCCGACGAGCAAGGTTTTGATTTCATCATTTAGTTCACCAAAGTTAAGTAAGCCTGTTTAGCCATTTGTGGGCTTCGGCTATTTCTCAACCATTTGTGTGCTTCGTCAATTTACGCTTAAAGGAATTGCATTATCAATATCAGACAGGTTTTCTCCTTTTTGTTCAATGTGATGAATTACAATATTGGCATCACAGCTTTTTCCACAGAGATAGCAATGCCTCTCGCACCATAATAGAACCTTTATTCTATCTGCCTCGGTAAATTCTGGTGGACATGTCTTTCAATATTTAATCAGGTTGCTTATTAGTTTATGACTAAGAAAGTTCTAGAAAAAACACTTAAGCCAGTTGGTTTAACCTTTTAAGTGCTATCCTCACATAATGAAGGAGAAGTTGAATTGCTTAGCTAACTTTGAGGAAAATAGGTTTGAAGAGAATATCTGTGGTTATTGTAATCGCATTAATAGTTATAGCAATCTTTCAAGTTAACTTGCAAGCACAAACTTCTGCATCGTCTACATCCTCTCTATCTCTTAATACTTCTTGTCCAGAAAATGTGACTGTTTATTTTCTCGATGTTGGGCAAGGTGATTCCATACTAGTGAAAACTTCAGCAAAGAACATTCTGATAGATGGAGGACCAACAAGTGCTGGTACTACTATGCTAAGTTATTTGAGTACCTATAATGTTGCAAAAATAGATTTGCTTATTGCAACTCATCCTCATGCAGACCACATAGGCGGTTTGGTTTCAGTATTGCAATCAAATATACCTATTCAGGATGTTGTCTACAATGGTTATAATTACACTTCAACTGCAACTTTTAACACATGGAAAAATCTGGCTTTAACACATAACTTAACACAAGGTAATAGAAACCAAATTTATTCTATATCGCCAACAATAAATTTCACAGTTATTAGCCCAACTAACCCAACACAATTTGGCAGTGCAGATAACGAAATCAATGACAACAGCATTGTTATGAGACTTCAAGTTGGTAATACTAGTGTAATGTTGACAGGAGATGCACAATTTGATTCTGAGCAAAGTATGCTGTCTTCTGGTTTTGACCTGCATAGTCAAGTGTTAAAGGTGGGTCATCATGGGAGTAGTACAAGCACTTCTCAAGCATTCCTTAGTGCTGTTATTCCCACCTATGCTGTTATTAGTGCTGGTATTAACAATCAATATGGACATCCTACTCAACAGACGCTTGACATACTAGCAAGCAACAACATAATCACTTATGGCACTTACAGTAATGGAACAATAATCTTTTCTCTAAACTCTGCAAGTCAAACCACAACTCCTACACCTACTCCAAGTCCAACGCCTACTCCTTCACCTAGCCCTAGTCCAACTCTTTCCCCATCACCCTCTCCAAGTCCATCCCCAACTCCAACTGCAAGTCCAACACCTTCGCCCACGCCTACAGCATCACCTACACCAACTCCGAGCCCTACTCCTACCTCAATAGCGACAGACCATATAGTAATCAACGAAATCGAACAAAACCCTACTGGAACTGATGCTGGAAACGAATATATTGAACTTTTTAACCCCACCATAAACAGCGTAGATATAAGCGGTTGGACTGTATCAACGACTGCTGGAGCCACAGTTACCCTGACAATTTCATCAGGAAAAATAATTCAACCTAATGGGTATTATTTGGTGGTGTATGGTTCACAATGGTTAGATAACGAAGGTGAATCTGTCATTTTACGTAATTTTAGCGGTAATGAAGCAGACAGAACTCCTTCTCTTAGTGATACATATAATGACGGTTGGAGTTGGCAGAGATATCCAAATGGTCAAGATACAGATTTAGCAGCCGATTGGGCTTTTTTATCGTCTACAAAAGGAGCGTCTAACGGCGGGTCACCCACTCCAACGCCTACGCCAACAGCTACGCCCACTAGTTCTCCAACTCCTACCCCAACACCCACAGCAACACCAACTCCTACACCTACTCCAACTGCAACTCCCTCGCCAACACCAAGTCCAACGATAGCACCTACGGCAACTCCAACACCAACTCCAACTCTTGCACCTACCGCTGCACCCACGCAAGCTCCAGCAGTGACAGCTTCACCAAGACCATCAGCTTCAGCCACACCAACGCACACCTCAACTCCAACACAAGCTCCGACAGCAACGCCTACTTCTTCCCAAAAACCTGCTCCCTCGCCAACAATTCCAGAGTTCCCACAAACTATAATACTGCTCGCAGCTGCCGCAATATTTCTAATAGTCACTGCGGGTTTTGTTGCTTATCGCCGACGCAACTTCCACAACTTGGCTATTCATAGATGAGCTAAACAAGCGTGTGAACTGCCAATATAAATAGGCAAGGCAGCATCAGAAAAATGTTAAAATAACGCCAAAAACAACTGAAACCACTATCATCAATAGAATAATAATAACCAAAATTTTGATTAAATTATTTATTTTTAAAGGTGTGGCGGTGGTGGATAATACATATTGATTCTCCCTAAAACCCTATATCAATCAATTTCAGTTTTAAGTTTTTTGTCATCTCTAACAAGAGAGCCACTTCACCAATCAAAGTATCAATGGTCTGCCTAGCTTTTGCTTAATTCTTTCAATCTTAACAACAACTTAGCTGCTCTAAAAAAATAGAAAAGCGGGAGATATCGCCTTAAAACGTAAATGAGCTTAAATCCAATTAGATTTGTTCTTATAGAAGATTTCCGAGTAGCCACATTGTTCACATATGTGAACATTAAATCTGGTTGCTCCACCACCGAATGCACCATCTTTACCATACATAGACAATACTGCCTGCTTGAATTTTTCTGAACCACACTTTACGCATCTCTTGGGAGGGGGTGGTGGAATAGACATAAAATCACTTCACTATTCCTTTCTATACTCTAAGTTATTATAATTTGGCATTAAAACATAACTTGACTCTCTAATTTCCAAGTTTCGGATAGGTGAAAAGACTGAAGGTACTCAAATAAGCTCCCTATAGTAGAAAATAATCAATATAGAGTATAAGTATAGTCAGAAACTAGCATACGTCGATTCTCAAATAATATAGCCTAAACAGGTGTCAAAATGCTTTCTTTACTCCACAGTTCGGACAAAAAGTTGATATTTGAGGAGATAAAGCTCCACAGTATTTGCATGGAATCATTACTACTTCTTTGATAATTGTCTCTTTTTCTCTTACAATCTGAGGGGTATAAGTTGGTGGAGGTTGAAGTTGGCTGTATTGTGTCTTCGTCGTTAGCTTCATAATTGTTTATTTGCCTTTGTGACTTCCAGCGCCCTATGCTCACAAACTCTTTTTTAAAGAGAAAGCCTCTTTTAACCAAAACTTTTGACATTGTTTCGAAATAGGGTGACTTTTCCATTCTTTCAATTCCATTTTTATCAATGTATTTGGGGTACTTTCCGCCAGCATCACGCGGATAAGTTTCTTCATATTTTTTGTCCAGTAATCTACGTCGAAATCATACGACATTTTGCGATTCTACTCCTAATGAATGCCTTCTGCTATTGTTTAGAAATGCTCATAAGCCTTAGCAAAAGGTAAGCGATAATTGTATAGAGTAAGTTTACAAGATGCCGATAGAGAAAAACCCACATGTGGCTTGAAAGCATTAGTTAGTTTATGGCAACCAAAATCTATAAACAAATTTTCGCGCTCAGTGTCAAACTAATACTCAGTTTTGCCGCCAAAGGTAAACAGCCAAATCTTGAAGACTTTCAAAAGCACCTTCAAGAACAAGGCGTCCGTGTGATTGACCTAAAGAACGTGTTATATGTTATCGATGATTACGATGAAGCAATCGCCAGAATTTCGCTGCATACAAATGGAGGCTTTCAAATTGAAGAGACAGAAAAACTTCAAGCTAAACAAAAGCTTAAATTCTGATTAGCTACAAAACCTGAGAGTTAGTAGGTCTTTCCGTTTGAGTCTAAATCCTGACGAACCTGAAGAAAAGGAGCCAAATTGCCTGAAGGAATTCTACTCACATACGTCCAGAGTATGGAACAGCGCTGCGACTCTTACCATGGCAGGTATAGCCCTTTCGATTGCCGCCATGCTAACACAAACTTTTCGCGATATGATTCTTGATTACCGTGTGGGGATTGCAATTGTTTTTTACTTTGGAATATTGTATGGGTTTCTTAGAATGGTCGAATTAGGTTCACAGCTTCAATATTTGGAAAGCCAAATCAAAATTAATAACGAAACGTTGCTGAATTATGTTAACCATAAAGTACCTCGAATTGGTTTTAAACGGCTAACAAATGATGAAGCCAAGAATTTAGAGGGCAAGCGAATATGTTTTTCTGATTTTTCACCGCACACAAGATTGACACTTTCATGTGAGGTGTAACTTCTTCGGTATTGTATAGAAAGTTGTCAAGTAAGTCTTCAGCGGCATTTTCATTAATCGTCTGAAGGTCTTTTCCAGTTTGAGACATTAGAACAATTTCAACTAGGGTAGGTTTGAGCTTTAGTAGTTCATGTGGAGTTTTGCCTACAGCATCGCAGTAGTCCTTCATGTCTTTTGAGTAGAGGTCTTTGGTTCTCTTAGCAGTAATAGTGTTTAGCCATTTCTTGCCGCAGTCGAAACTTAATAGCCAAGCATCTATACTGTCAGTCATCTTACTCAAAAAGTACACCCCCAACTGTTAAAAAACTTTGGATAGTCAGTTTTTTAATAGTCATCTCGGGGGAGGCTGCTAAAGATAAATAGTTGTACTGCACTTTCCTAAAGAATAGATGGAGGTTAAAAAGTGTCTGTAGCACAGAGGAAGTTCTTCACTGAAGTCGCAGCGTTGGCTGATAAGCCTGTATCTGTTGTAACCACCACTGGAAAGAAGTTCACCGGCACACTTCTGGGCATTAACCCTGACAATTTGAGTCTATGCATATCCGAAGCCAAAGATGAAACCGGTCAGCTCTCGCATAGGATATTCCTGAACGGTAACGTTGTTGCTCAAATTTCCAGCACTGAAAAACCTTTTGCCCTAGCAGCATTGGCTACTCGCCTCGAAAAAGTTTTCCCGACCATGGTTAAACTCTACGAGGATAAAGGTTTCATCTGGGTCATGGACAAGGTGAAACTGACCGAACGCGGCGTCGTGGAAGGCTCAGGTCCAGCTGCTGAGCGAGTGCAGAAAGTTTACCAGCAGTTCATGAGCGAAACAAAAAGCTAAATGAACCAGCGCAGCTGCTGCTCCTCTTTCTTCTTTTCTTCCTGAATGTTTCTGATTAACCCAAAGGACTCCAGCATCTTCTTTGTTTGATCTGCTGCAGAATCAACTTTGGATAAATCCACGGTCAAGTTAAGATACTTGTCCAAGGCAGTTAACGCAACTTTTGTGGCGTTCACGTCCGGATACATTCCCAGCGTGTCCACGAGCAAGGCGAAGCCTCGCACTTTTCTCAGCCTGCTTAAGCCTATGAGTATGCCTGCAATACCGAAAATGTGGCCGACCATTATTTTGGTTCCCAAATCCAACGCTTCCTTCGACGTCGTCTGGTCTGTGGCGGCGCTATAGAGTTCGGGGACACCTTTCACTTCTTCTTTTTTGAAGCCGCCGATGGATATAACGAAATGGCAGCCTAATTCCTGAACTATATCCAACACTTTGCCGACAAGTTCATACTGCCCAGCCGTCGTCAAGGCTTGCGTGTTACCGTACCAAATGATGAGGTCGCGTCCTCCATCATCTCGCTTGACGTAGTAGAGTTCGTTAATGGGCGAGCGTGCGCCGCCTGTTTCCGTTAAAACAGCAAAGTCTTGGAAGCTGGCGGATATTATTTCGGCAAACTTCTTTGCCTTCAGCTCGGTTATCAAGTGCAGGGCTGCGATGTTGGCTACGAATCCTATTCCTGGCAAGCCCTCGATTAGGATAGGGTTATTGAGTTGTGGTTTCTCGTGGATTGCAATTGAGCAGACCATAACGTTGTTTCACCTGATGATAAGTGTGGGTATTAGAGGACCGATGGGATATAAGCGTGTCTAATTCAGTTAGCCATGCGAAGTCATGAAGCTAATTGGTAATTTAGTTAGGAAGGTGCTTCCCGCATTTCTTGCATTGAGTGTCGCTTTTTTCTGTTATTGCTCCGCAGTAAGGGCAGGAGTCCGCCGTCGGCTGGAGTTTTGGCTTAGTTGTTTGAACCCAGCGTATTGACTTCCAGATGATTCCTAAACCTAACATAATTCCGCCTCCCCCTGCAACAAGTGCTCTTTGGGTTTGTGGCGAGTTGACCAGTGAACCAGAATTGTTCGGACCATAATAACGTGTTATACCGTCGCCTATGACGTAGCTGCCTGCTGCGAGAAACAACACGCCACCAAAAACGGGTTTTATTGTTCACATTAGTTGCCCCCAGTCTTGTGTGATACTTTTTCTCAAAGCAGACCCATAAACACTTTGGAAACAACTGCTATTTAGTATTGATGCAATTCTCAAGCCAACATGTTTTTACATTCTGAATATGCGCTTTAGAGTTCGAAATGGCATGCGTGTTGTTGGCAGATTGGATTTGAGGTAAGTAGTGAACAGGGGGTTCAAACTATATTAAAGGGAGGGGGGGAGTCTGCCGCGAGCAGTAGAGTTCGAAGCTTTCCGGCGCGGCATTCAACAATTGTTGCCGCAAGTGGGCTAATGTTTTTTATAATTGCATTTACTGATTTGTTTAGGTTCACGATGAGTTTCGAGATTAAAGAGAAAGACTTGCTCGCCAGAATCGGCAAGCTCAAAACTAAAAGTGGCACAGTGGAGACTCCGCTTCTTTTCCCAGTGATAAACCCAAGCATCCAGCCTGTGTCAACTAGACGCCTCAAGGAGCATTTTGGTTTTGAAGCCGTCATAACTAACGCTTACATCCTCAAAAAACGCTTCCAAAACAAGCCCATAGACGAAGGCTTGCACAAGTTCCTGGATTTCGACGGTACAGTGATGACCGATTCAGGCGCATACCAAATCCTCGTCTACGGCGGAGTGGAAGTAACCCAAGCAGAAATCGTGGACTACCAGGAACGCATAGGCAGCGACATCGCCACGATACTGGACATCCCCACAGGCTGGCGCGTCCCGAAAGAACACGCACAAGAAACAGTGGCTGAAACGCTGAAACGCGCAAAAGACTTCTTCAAAATCAAAACACGCCAAGACACCCTCTGGGTTGGACCAGTTCAAGGCGGAAGACACCTAGACCTAGTGGCAAAATCCGCCGTAGCCATGGGAAAACTGCCTTTCCAAATCCACGCCTTGGGCAGCCCCACAGAAGTCATGGAAAGCTACCGCTACGACGTCCTAGTCGATATGATAATGACCGCCCGAATGAACTTGCCCATCGAAAGACCCCTCCACCTGTTCGGCGCAGGACACCCAGCAATGCTCTCTTTAGCAGTTGCTTTAGGCTGTGACCTCTTCGACTCCGCAGCATACGCGTTGTACGCCCGAGAAAACCGCTACATGACTGAAAACGGTACATGGCGACTCAACGAACTTGACTACTTCCCATGCCAATGCCCCAAATGCGCGGGCTCCACACCCAAAAAGGTTCTCGAAATGCCTAAAAACGAAAAAGAAGTTTTCTTGGCTGAACACAACCTGCACGTCTGCGTCGCCGAGTTGAAACGCATAAAACAAGCCATCCGCGACGGCAGACTCTGGGAACATGTTGAAATGAGAGCCCATGGACACCCAGCTTTACTGACAGCGTTGAAAAGAGTGAAGACCTACGAGGATTATATCGAGAAGTACAGTCCAACCGTTAAGCAAAGCGGACTATTCTTCTTTGACTCTATTGGACTCTCACGCCCCGAAGTCACCCACTATCGAAAACGATTGACGGAACGTTACAGTCCTCCGGAGGACGCGAAAACTCTTTTGCTCGTGCCCCAAACACGTACCAAACCCTTCCACAAAGCAGTGGAATTCAAGAAGGTAAGGCAAGTTCTCAACAAAATAGAAAAAGACAATTCCAGCAAAGTTCACGTCTGTTTTTACGCTGCACCCTTCGGCGTAATCCCCATGGAACTGGACGAGGTTTACCCGCTCTCTCAGCACGAAACGGCGCTTCCGCTTGACAGAGAAACCGTTGACTACGTGGCAAGTCAAGTTGCCGGCTACATCAAGAGCACAAACTACAACTCGGTCGTTTTGCTGAATGACCCCAAAAACTGGAGCACCAATGTAGTAAAATCCTGTAGAAAAGCCTGCGAAAACAAAAACGTCAAATTTGACTCAGTAACTGTTAAGGTTCAGGATAGAAAAGACATTTTAACTCGGCTAGAGAACATTCTGAAGGAAAACCTGAGCGAATAACCTTGATTCGAGCAGATTTACATATCCACACTACTTTTTCAGACGATTCCGAAACCTCACCAAAAACCCTCGTGAAACAGCTAGTGGCGCACCCCTCCATTAAAGTCGCAGCAGTTACTGACCACGACACCGTCAAAGGATTAAGCACAATACGCCAGTTAGCCTCACCGTACCCTGATATCCTCATTATTCCAGGCGTCGAAATAAGCACCCCCAACGGCGACATAGTGATCCTGGGCACAGAGGAACTGCCGCCTAAACCTTGGACCGTTGAGAACGTTGTTGACTATGCCCGAGACAACGACTGCGTCTCCGTCGCAGCACACCCCTACCGCGAATGGGGACTAGGCGATTTGGCGAGAAACATCAAGGTTGACGCCATCGAAATCCTAAACGGCGCATCATCACTTTCCGCCAACAAGCAGGCACATGACTTGGCAAAATCGATGCGTTTGCCCGGCGTGGCTGGCAGCGACTCTCACAAGCCCTCAGAATTGTACACTGTCTACACGGAAATTCAGGCTTCCTTGGACGTGGATGAAATTTTGAAGGCGATAAAGAAAGGTTTAGTTAGTGTGTCGCCAGCTGGGAAGTCAATACATTTTTTAAAGACCGGTTATTCTGATTATTCCGATAGCTTCAAACACAAGGATTGACCCTGATTGCAAATTGGATTTTTAGGTGGAGCACGAGAAGTAGGCAGAATAGGCATATCCGTAAAGTCTGAAAAGACTCAGTTTTTGCTGGATTACGGCGTGATGCTTGAACGTCCACCAGGTTTCCCCATGCACATTCCCCCCAAAGACGTTGACGCGGTCATTCTTACTCACAGTCACCTGGACCATTCAGGCGCGATTCCGATTTTTTACATCGACGGCAAAAGACCGCTTTACACTAACAAGTTGAATTTGGAACTGACGCAACTGCTAATCAAAGATTTCATTCATCTTTCAGGTTACTACTTGCCTTTTGAGTACCTTGAATTGAAAACTATGATGCGAAGCAACAAGCACTTGGATTACGGCGTCGAAGAAAAAGTGGGCAGCATGAAATTCAAGCTCTTGGACGCGGGGCACACGCCTGGAAGCGCATCAATACTTATCGAGGCTGAAGGCAAAAGGATACTTTACACTGGCGACTTCAACCTTGAAGACAGCAAGCTGCTAACTGGAGCCAGAATGGATTACGGCGACTTAGACGCGGTTATAACGGAAAGCACGTACGCCAACGCCGACCACACGCTCCGTCCGGAACTTGAAAAGCGCTTTGTCGATTCATGTACAGATGTTGTTGAGAAAGGCGGAAATGTTTTGATACCTGCCTTCGGTGTGGGTAGATCACAGGAAATCGCCTGTGTTTTAGCTGGTAACCACTTCAAATACCCTGTAATCTTGGATGGCATGGCCCGAGAAGCAAGTAGAGTCATAATGAACGACAAAGAATTCCTAAGAGACCCTAAGCTGTATACTGACACCATGCACTCGGTTGAATGGGTTGAAGGATGGCAAGACCGCAGAAGAGCCCTCAGAACCCCATGCGTAATAATCTCGCCAGCAGGCATGCTGAAAGGCGGACCCTCCCAATTTTACATTTCCAAAATCGGCAAAAAAGCAAACAACGCCGTCTTCCTCGTAAGCTACCAGATTCCGGGAACTCCTGGGAAAGAGCTCCTAGACAAGGGCATATGCACCATCGACGGCAAAGTGCGCAAGATCAAAGCACAAGTTCAACACTTCGACTTCTCCAGCCACGCCGGCGCAAGCCAGCTTAAAGAGGCACTTCGAAGACTCGGCGGAAAACCCAAAGTCTTCGCCGTACACGGGGCAGAAGGCAACTGTGAAATGTTTGCGAACTGGGCAAAAACCGAGCTTGGTTTAGAAGCGGTAGCTCCCCGAACGGGAGAAACGTTTGAGGTCTAAGTGCCAGAATGAAACTTGGGCTGTTGCGCGTTGGTCCAGTACCTGTTGACTTAACGAAACGGATTCAGGAAAAACTGGTTAGCGTTTTTCCGAAGACAACCTGCTTAGTTAGCGGTGAAGAACTTTCTCTTCCAGAAAAAGCCTTCGACGAAAAAAGAAGCCAATACTACTCAACTCTGATACTCAGCGAGATTCAGCTTTATGCAAGTAAGTTTAGAGGTTTTGACTGCATCTTGGGGGTTGTGGATGCAGATGTTTTTGTTTCTGGGTTAAATTTTGTGTTCGGCGAGGCTGCTTGTCCTGGAAAAGCAGCGTTAATCTCCCTGTGGAGGCTTAAGCCTGAATTTTACGGTGCCCCATCGAACGTGGAGCTTTTTTCAGAGCGGTCCATTAAAGAAGCTATCCACGAAGTAGGACATACTCTGGGCTTGAGGCATTGCACTCGGTCTTCATGCGTCATGTTCTTCTCCAATTCGATTTTAGACACTGACCGAAAAAATAGCGTATTCTGTGACCAATGTTACTCTCAAGTTGTAACACGAATCAATCAGCTCGGGTAGCAGTGCCTTGTCAAACTCGCTGTTTAGGGTGTGTTGCGTTAATTCTTTTTGAAGGATTCTTCATTCAACGGGTCGCCCTGGACAATGTGTGGAATCAGGCATATCCATAAATAGATAAATTCTGTTTTTATAAAGTACCATGAATCAGAAAACAGAAGCAATTGATATTTTACCTATTATTCTTATGGGCGGCTTATTTGTTGTAATTGATTTGTTGGCTTTGTGGGTAGTTGGACCCTTTGAAGCCGCTGGTAACGTTGCGTTTTTGAATCCAAGCGATCCGTTGAATTTGGCTTATTTCTTTTCTGTATTAATATTGTTCACAGTAGCGATTTTATTAATTGCCAAGTATGGGAAGAAACAGTGGATTCAATGGATAATTCTGGGTTCGACAGGGATACTTGATCTTTACGTGTTTTATCCTTTGCTGTCTTTGGTTTTTCCTTCAGAGTGGTCATTAGGTTTGTCCATAGCCCTTACGGCAGTCATACTCGTATTGCTTGTAAAGTATCCTGAATGGTACATATTAGACATAAGTGCCATCATTACAGGAGTCGGCGCTATCGCAATGCTGGGTATCTCGCTGACCATTTTCATAGTTATTATTTTGCTCATTGGTATGTCTATTTACGACGCAATATCCGTCTACAAAACCAAGCACATGATTGACCTCGCAGACACTTTGATTGACCTGAAGTTGCCCATTTTGTTTGTTATTCCTAAGAAAAGAGACTACTCGTTGGTTAAAGACCAAAAGAGCTTGAAAGAGAAACTCAAGGAAGGAGAGAAACGCGACGCGTTTTTCATGGGCACAGGAGATGTTGTAATGCCTGGGATTCTGGTCGCGTCAGCCTTTCATAATCTCTCCAGTAATGGTCTCTTGGTTGCCGTATCGGTGATGATTGGCACCCTTGTCGGTTTCGCATTGCTTATGGCTTTTGTAATTAAAGGGAAACCCCAAGCGGGTCTGCCGTTCCTTTGCCCTGGGGCTATACTGGGTTACTTGGTGTCGAGTTACTTCTTGTTCGGTGGAATAGTTGGCGTATTTGGCATTGCCTTGTTACTTTAAGCGATGTTATTTTCAAATCGAGGCAATTGAGATAATAATGAATGGCGCCATCAGCGATAGTACGAGACCGTTGGAGAAAGCTGTTATAAGCATGTCTTTGCCGCAGTAACGCACTATTAGTGGCAGTGTGGTGTCCATAGTTGTTCCTCCTCCTGAAGCTATTGGCGCGTACTTGTCAAGCTTAACCATCAATGGGATGGTGATTATGGTTAGGAGTTCTCTGAGGAAGTTTGCAGTGAAACCTAATGTTCCCCATTCGGGTCCAAGAATTTGCCCGATTAACGGTCCAGAAAGCGTGTACCAGCCAATGCCTGAACTTACTGCCATTGAACCAGTTACGTTGATGCGCAAGATTAAGCCAGCCACCAAGCCACCTGCGAGGCTTCCCAGCGCCACAAGGATTGGAAACGCCACGATTCTTGCGCCTGTTTTTCTCATTTTTTCGATAGCGTTTTTGTCAAGTCCAAACGAGAACCCGAAAACGAACAGCATTACAATCAGCGTGATGGTGAAGAGTTGGTCGGAAACCAGAGTGTTGGGGATGGCATTCCAGAAATTGTTGTTAAGGTAACCTGCTGCTGCTCCGAGAACTAGTGCGGGTATGATGTATTTTATCATTTACATGTTCACCAGTCTTTTTCCCGCCATGATGAAGAGTATACTGAAAAGTATCGCTAACCCCGCAATCACGAAAGCCTGCAGCCCAACTTGAGGCATCGCTGCCAGCAACTCGTTATTCGAGCCTATACCGAATCCTAACGCAAAAATCAGGACCACAATAATCGCTAAAGAGGCTTTTTCAAGTTTCACTTGCTTTTTGTTCCGCAGCAAGTATCCAGAGACTATGCCGACTATTAGGGGAATCATGAGGTAAAGAAAAGTTAATGGATTGAACGCCGAGTTTTGCCTCCGTTTACAACCTTTGTGACCAGGGACTGTGAAGCCTTACTTATGCTATGTCCTTCAGTTTTGCTTAAACCATTTTTCAAAGACCTGAGGAATTTTCTGCGGACCATCCAGCACGGACATTCCATCCATGCGCTCCAGTTTTCTGGTGTTTTCTGCGTCATCTTTTCTGATTCTCAGCTTCATCTCTTTGCCGTTTGGAAGCTTCGTATAGACCACTTTTTCTTCAAAATCTGACGGCACAACGTAAACGGGCACGAACGCTTTCAAACTCATACTTGCCGCGTTAGTTAGCATGCTGTCGCCTATGCCGTAGGCAATTTTCGCCACCGTGTTCGACGAAGCTGGAGCAATGATTAGAAACTCGTATTTGTGAATCTGCATCCAAGCAGCGAGAAAGGGCGAGTTGGCGTTTATTTCGACCATGACTTTTGCAAAGTTTTGTTTAACTTCGTTCTCAAGCCCGTAGAACTTCAGAACAGTTTCAGCGGCTTTAGAAACGAAAACGTGAATCTCCACCGTGCCTTCATAGTCTTTCTTCACTTGCTTCATGACTTGTATGAATTCTTCGATTTTGTCGCCAGCGCCACTGATTCCCCAAGCGACCTTTTTCTTCTTAACCTCCACTTTTTCCGCAGACATGTACTCTTTCTCCTTGACTATTTTTCGTACTCATTTAGGAACTCGGCGAATCTTTTCACTGTTTTCTTTAAGCTTCGGAAACCTTCCTCATCCTGCTTTACCCCTTCTAGCGTATCTTTAGTCCAGAATGTGGCACCAAGGTTTGTGCCGAAGAATCCACCGCTGACAGGTATCATGCCGTTAAGGATGTAGAAAGTGTGGATTTGCAACAGTGCTGCTTCTTGTCCGCCCATTCGGTCTCCGCCTGCAGCGATGCCCATGCCCACTTTGTGTTTGAAGAAGTCCTTGTCAGCCGCCACTACAGCGCGGCACCTATCCATGACTGCTTTGGTTTGGGCGCTGACTCCGCCGTTGTAGACAGGCGTTGCAAAAATCATGCCCTTCGCCTCTTTAAGCAGAGCATACAGTTCCTGCATGTCGTCTTTGAAGGCGCACTCCTTGTTCTTTAGGCAGAAGTCGCAGTGCGTGCAGAACCCGATTCGCTTTCCCCTGACAGTCCAAAATCGCGTTTCAAAACCCTTCTCTTCGAGCATTCGCATGGCTTCTTTCAAGATGTGCTCGGTGGCTTGCTGCCGTGGACTACCGCAGATGCCGACAACTATCATAACTCATCAAAATCCAATACTCGCTTATACACATTAAACTTTCCTAGATTTGATCACGCTTATACGGGTCTTTAAAGCCGTCAAACAAATTGGTTAAGAGTCAATATCTGCAATCCATAACTCTTTATTACGGGTTTGAAACTTAACTTTTTCAATTTGGGAAATATTGCTGAGGATTACCACTGTGCTAACTTCAGATGATAGTTATTGTAAAGAGACGGTGCAATCGTTGAGTGATAGCGAAGCAAAATTTAGATTAATAGCTAACTCGGCGAAAGATGCCATTATTGTAATAGATGAAGAAGGCAAAATTTCCTTTTGGAATCCTTCCGCCGAAAAACTTTTCGGCTATTCGATTCAAGAAGCCATAGGCATGGAAACTCATGAAATTCTTATTCCGAAGCTTCACCGAGAACACGTATCAAAACATTCCAGCAAATTCAAATTGAACGAGTTGGTTCCAGCCCACAAAGGGCCTTTAATTGCTCTTAGAAAAAACGGGACAGAGTTTCCAATAGAAATCAGTTTGTCCACTTTTATGGTTGAAGGCAAAAGGAACTTTCTTGGAATTGTGAGAGACATTACCGTTCAAAAGCTTATGGAAGAAAGGATGCGAACTTTTTCAGAGCATTTGAAATCGATGGTTGATATTAGAACTATGCAGTTGAAGGATGCTAACGAGCGACTTGCCAAAACCGAGCGATTAGCCGCAATTGGAGAGTTGGCGGGCATGATAGGTCATGACTTGCGAAATCCTTTGACTGGAATCAAAACAACCGCCTATTACTTAAGAAAGAAAAATCAGCAGAATATTGATGATTCTGGGAAAAAAATGCTCGAGGTTATCGACAAAGACATTGAACATGCTAACAAGATAATAAACGACCTCTTGGAGTATTCTAGAGAATTGGATTTGGAACTTTCTGAAGGTACACCTAAGTCAATATTACAAGAAGCCTTGTCGTTGATACAAATCCCCAGCACCATCCAAGTGTTGGATCATATGTTGGATGAGCCTCGCATAAGGATTGACATGGGAAAAATGACCCGTGTCTTCGTTAACATCATCAAGAACGCAATCGACGGAATGCATAGTGAAGGAAAACTTGAAGTGCGGAGCCTCAAGAAGAGAGACAGCGTAATAATCGCTTTCTCGGATACGGGAACAGGTATATCAAAGGAGAATATCGAGAAAATCTTCACGCCGCTGTTTACCACGAAGGCGCAGGGGATGGGCTTTGGTCTCCCAATTTGCAGACGCCTTGTAGAAGCTCACGGCGGCAAAATCACAGTGGAAAGCACAGTGGACAAGGGAACGACGTTTACCATAACCCTTCCAATCGCAGCAAGAATTCACACCTAAATCGCCATACACCCGTGGACCTCGAAGTTCAAATCAAATTGCACTCTTTACTTCGAAGATGGTTTTTTCCAAGCAACAGAGCACACATTTGCCCAGACTATCCACCATCACATAAAAACCTACACAAATAAAAGTCACTACTAAATCAGGTACAGAGCTTTTGAGTGAGGCGTCGATGTACAAGTCCAATTAAAAAAGCTTAAAGGGTAGCGAGTACATCGGGAGCAAAAATTACCCGAGGGTGGAAAATGTGGTTAAGAAGCAAGGGGAATTCGCTTTACTGCCCAAGTGCCATGAATATGATGAAATCGCAGAAGTAGTTTACGAAAACGAATACTGGACCTACACTTTTGATGGAAAAACAGAAAAATACAAAGGCGAATTAGTCGACATTGAAATCCGATGCCCAAACTGCAAAGCCAAACTTAAGAAAGAATTCCCAGAAGGCATATGCAACTTTTCTACACATTAGGCAATCGTGTTGACTAGACTGCACGGAAGAGACTGCAGGCAATCCGTTTAATAAATGGAGTGAACCCATCCATTGTGACATTCAGAAGCAAGAAGTGAGGAAAAATCATGGATTTTATTCGCCATGCAATCGGTCGTCGTTTTTGTGTTGACCGTTATGTCGTAGATTTTTGCATCAATGTTGCAATGTCTAAATAAGTCTCTGATTTTTCTTCTAATATTTCTGCGCTTTCGGTTCAAAACACACAAGTGTTATAACAAATAACAATGCATATTTACAAATTGAATTGGCTATGAACTACAACGAATTTGTCAAGAGAATCAATAAAATCAAAGATACGGGGTTTGTTGAGTCAAATAGAAGCGGGGATACCGGGATAGGAAAAACTTTGGAAGACCTGCTAGGTATCTCAGAGAACAACATCGCAGGTCCTGACTTTGATATTTATGAGTTGAAGTCAGGGAGAAAGGACTCTTCGTCCATGCTTACTTTATTCACAAAGGCACCTATGCCAAAGGGTGCAAACAAGAGTCTTCTAGAAGCTTTCGGGTATAAGCAGAGGACCAAACAGAATCGAAAACAGTTGCATGTTACAGATTACTTGGGCGTCAAGATTCACGATCAAGAGTGCAACACGAGGGAAAAAGAGCTCCATGTTACAGTTGATTCCAAATCTGTCAATAGTGTCGGTCTTAAGCTTGAGATAAGAAATAACAGAGTTTACATAAGTAACACAAAAAATGTTGCGGCTTATTATGAAGAGAGTATTTTGAGAGAAGCTTTCGAGAAGAAATACAAGAAGTTGATCCTCGTTTTAGCATCCAACAAGAAAGAAAAAGGCAAAGAATGGTTTTGGTTCAACGAAGCTTATTTGCTTGAGGGTTTCAACTTTGAAAAATTCTCTGAGCTTGTTAGAGAAGGCGTTATAAAACTAGACCTCAGAATAGGTCACTATCCTGATGGTAGACCGCATGACCATGGAACTGGTTTTCGAGTATTGCCTAAAGACAGGCCCAAATGCTTCGAGAAGATAGTACGGATAATCTAGGGTTTCCAAAAATCCAAAATGAACTCCATAGTTGCACCTAAAGATATGAAGTTATTTGGCCAACCGAAAATCCCCACTCTGTTAACAAGATTGCGTTTGTCCCAGATGAAAGTGTTTCTAAACTCGAAACCGGCTTTTTGTAAAGCTTCTAGAACGTAGACGTGTGTTGCGATTCGTTTATTATTCTCCCAAACATCGTTCACGTTTATAATACAATGAGCTCTTTTTTTCATTAGAGGAAGAATTCCTGAATATACCTCCTCAAGAGCCTTGCTATATTGCTCATGGCTCATAGTTCCAAGGTCCGCGGGATTATTCGAATACTGCTGCACCTTCAAATAGTGACTGTTTTTCCGCAAGTCGCCTCTCATGCTTTTGTTTAGCCGTTTATGAGCCAGCATATTTGCATAAGGCGGCGAAGTGATGCATAATGAAACCGTGTTTTCTTCCAAGTATTCTGGAATATTGTGTGCGTCATCAAGGATGACAATCTGCTTTGTTCCGTCATCCATAATCCTTTTTTGCGCGAGCCTCTTCCTACTAGTCTCGATATATTCTTCTTTTAAGTCAAATCCTACGGCATTTCTGCCTAAGTCTTGTGCTGCTATGAGAGTTGTACCAATGCCTGCAAATGGGTCAAGAACAAGCTCTCCTTTATGTGTCAACGTTTTAATGAAATGAGCAGGCAGTGCTATTGGGAACACTGCTGGATGAACGTTTTTGTCTCGGATGTCCCTGCCGCCATAATAAAACTCTTTGATTTCGTCCTCTGTGATGGGAAATTCCTTAATGGCAACTTGACCTTTTACCCATTCTTTCGCGGTAATACAACTAATGTGATTTGAGGCGCAGTCACAAGTCTTCACGAAACCAATGTTCAACTTTTTTCTGGCGTCTATTGTCTGAACCATTTTGCTTGCAGCGGGCACATTTGTTTTCGACGTTATTATTTCTTGTTGCTGTATTGTTTCTATGTTGGGATTTTCTTGCTTTTGTTCAAAAGTAGTAATCTGAAAGCCTTCGCAATTCTTACTTATTGCTACTTGTGTGTTGACCGGATATCTTTTCTTCAGATAATCTGACCATAGGCGTCCATATTTGTCGACTTTTGCGGGCAAATTATTTAACTTGGTATCGAACGGAGCTGACATGTCGCCCATGAGTTCTGCTCTGTTTTTGGCGGGTATGTGTACGAACCCTAATTCAACTTCCATTTTTTTAAGTGCTTTTGTGACCATAGCCACCAATCCGGTTATCCTCTATATCTACTCGTCTATAAATTTAATCTTAGCCATTCTCGGTATTCTTGATCTTTGGAAGATGACTTTTGAACAAATGGCACACAGGTTTGGGGAGTGGTGTAATTGCTGGGTCAATGTTTGTTTTTGGTGTTGGTGTTGTTGGGTTTTTGTTTCTTTTATTTGGGTGCTGTTTTTGAGGGTGCTCTTGTCTGAGCGAGTAATTCTTTGCAACTGGTAATAATTCTTACCATATGGTGGTGAAAATTACCAAACTGAACCTGCAGTTCTCTCTACGCTTGACTCTATAAATAGAGGGGGGTAGGTGCCTGTAGAGCAGTAGTAGAGGGGTTGTAAATTTGTGAATTGGTAAATTTCTAAATTTCGTGAGGGTTCTTAAGTTTAGGCTGTTTTCTGGTTTTTCACAGGAGTGCATTGATTCAAATGATGTTTAGGGGAGGTGAAAGCCAAAGAAGTAACATGCGTTTTAGCTTGGGCTATTCTGCAAAAGCCCACTGCACAGGCAAACCATCATAGTTGGAGCCTAATAGTAATAGTATGCAGAAACCTATAGGGGGTAGGTCTCTGAAAGCATATCAGTTCCCCGAAGTCTTAGAAAACCTTCTCACAAAGAATTTCCTGATTTCCTCCGCAACAACCACCGCAACCGCTAACGACAGCAAGAATATCCAGTCACCAACCCCAAGCGCAGTGGTTCCGAAGAACTCCTGCATCAACGGGACATAAACCAAGAACGACAGAATAGACAGCTGAGCCACTATTCCGAAGATTATCCACTTGTTCGTTGAAAGACTTGCCTTGAAAACGGAGACCTTGCTTGTTCTGCAAGCGAGCACGTTGCCTGCCTGAGCCACAACGATGCCTGCAAAAGTCATGGTCACACCCTTAATGTAAACTGGGTCATTTGGCAACAGCTGAAGACCAAAGTGCCAGCCACCAGCCATCCACGCATTTAAACATCCTAACATTGCACCAATAGCAATTATGACACCAATGTAAAGCGAACGACCAAAAACCTTGCCAGTGAACAACCTCTCATTAACGCTTCTTGGCGGCTCAAGCATAATTCCCACTTCTGGAGGTTCACGGCTCAAAGCCAACGAGGGAATAACGTCTATGGCAAGGTCAATAGCTAAAACTTGCACTACAAGCAAAGGCAAAGGAATGCCCAACAAAGCGTAAAGCACATAAGGAATCAACTCAGCCCAGTTATGCGAAAACACGTACACAATAAACTTCCGAATATTCTCGTAAATCGCTCTGCCCGACTCCACAGCCTTGACAATTGACTCAAAACTGTCATTAAGCAAAACGATATCTGCAGCTTCACGGGCAACATCAGTTCCAGAAGCACCCATAGCCACGCCAATGTCAGCTTCCTTCAAAGAAGGTGCATCATTCGCGCCATCTCCTGTGACGGCTACAATTTCACCGCTTTTTTTCAGAACCTTAACGATGCGAAGTTTCTGCTCAGGAGAAACACGCGCGAAAATCACATTACCCTTCTTAACCTCATCCACGATTGCTTTGTCACTCAAATCCTCCAAATCTACACCGCGGACAATCTGGCAACATTCCCTCTCGACTATGCCAACCTCTTCAGCAATAGCCTGCGCAGTTGGACCATAATCACCAGTGATAATTACGGTTTTTATGCCAGCCTGCTTTGCATTCAAAACAGCATTCTTAACTTCCAACCTTGGAGGATCACGCATGCCAGCTAAACCCACGAAGATCAAGTCTTTCTCAACATCATCGCCCTTGGTATACTCACTTCCCTTCAGCTTCTTGTAAGCCACAGCTATGACGCGCAAGCCTTCGTTGGCAAACTCGCGAATTCTCGCTTCTATCCACATCAAGTTATCTTCAGTTAAATCTTCCACTTTGCCGTCTACGAACATCTTGTTGCAGACATCAAGGATAGTTCTTGGAGCACCCTTCGTGTAAACGTAAACGTCACCATTTAGCTTGTGAACGGTGGTCATTCGTTTTCTCTCAAAATTAAAAGGCAAAATATCCAAGATAGGCTTCTCAGCCAACGCATTCTGAATATTCAAACCGTACTTAAGCGCAGCAACAAGCAGCGCCCCATCCGTTGGATCCCCAATCACACTCCAAGACTTGTTCTTGTCCGAAGGCGGAACAATTTTCGTGCCGTTACAGAGAGCAGCAATCTCAAGAAGTTTCTCCAGCGAAGCAGTTTCCGACTCCTGCAGCGGCTGCCCATTCAGAGTGAAATTGCCGGCAGGATTGTAGCCTAACCCTGAAACTTCCACAACACAGTCTTTAACCCATAGCTTGTTAACAGTCATCTCGCCTTTCGTTATCGTGCCCGTTTTGTCCGTGCAAATCACGGTGACACTGCCCAATGTTTGAACGGCAGACAACCGCTTAACCAAAACATTCTGCTTAACCATTTTCAAAACGTTGATGGCCAATGCGCTTGAAACCGTAACTTGCAGACCTTCAGGAACACAAGCCACCATCACACCTATCATGAAAAGAATGCTCTTGTAAAAATCCACATGAAGCCAAAGCAGGCTAGCCACAAAAAAAACAGCCCCAACAACAATGGCTATGATAAAATCGAACTTTGCAGTTAACGCAATCTCTTTCTGAAGAGGACTATCCTCTTCACGGATTGTTTGAGTCAAATTGGCTATTTTCCCAAACTGCGTGCTCATACCCGTAGCGTATACCACGGCTTTTCCTTGACCCTTCGCCACACTAGTGCTCATGAAAACAAGGTTAGGCGAATACAAATACGCTTTTTCAACAACTTTCGCAGTTTCAGCCACTCTAGGCTGCGGCTCCGATTCCCCAGTCAAAGGAGCATTATTCGTCCATAAATCAAACGCTTCAATCAAACGTGCGTCCGCTGGAACACGGTCACCTTCCTCCAAGAATACTACGTCGCCGGGAACGATTTCCTTCACCAAAATTCGCTTAAGTTCGCCGTCACGGATGACCTTGGCATATTCAGGCATCCAACTCTTCAGTGTAGCCATGGCTTTTTCCGCGCGCGACTCCTGGAACAAGCTTAACAAAATGTTCACAAGCACGACAGCCAGGATAATGAGGCTTAAGTTAGCCTGTCCGGCGATAAGTGAAAGCGCGCTTGCGAAAAGCAACAGTATGCCGAACAAATCCTTGAAGTGTGTAATGAACTTGTACAAAAGAGGAGTCTGTTTCTTCTCGAAAAGAGTGTTCACGCCATACTGTTTGAGGCGTGCTTTAGCTTCTTCGCTGGTTAACCCGTTAGGTGAAGCTTTCAGGTCATCGAAGACCTCGTTGAGACCCATAGAAGCAGCTTTTTCCAATATAATTCCGCCAAAACCTCTTGAAAGGGATGCGTTACGAGCCCCAAGCGCATCGGTGAAGAACTATGGACATTGCTGAGAAAACTTGGAAAGTTAAGTTATTCCTTCGCAATGAAACATGTTGAAAACACATTCGTATCCTCAGCGATTATCCTCTTTATGCAGTGAGCTTTACCTTTTAAGGTTTATTTCGCTTAGCAACTCGTCTGTCACATTTAAACTAATCGGAGAGAAGAGCCCCATCGATTCGACATGTAAATCATAGTGAGCAACTAAAGCAAAAAGTGTTAATCGGAGTTCAGGAGAGCCATAAAATCGCTTCTGAAAGACAATTCTTCATCTAGATTAAAGTCGACTATGCTGTTTTTAGCGCCCTAATTTTGAAGGAGAAGCACGTTTTTAGTGACCAAGTGTTTACCGAAACATTTGCCATAAAGTTAATAGGCGACAGTTTCAATTTCCATGTAGCTTATCTCTTTAAGAGAGAATTAGAAAATGCTTCAATCCCTTAAAAAGGAAACCTTACAGGTAAAATATGATTCATTCAGAATGGAGAATGCATAGTTATGGCACGTTATAGACAAACTGAAGAAATAGTTAAGCTGATGAATAATCCTGAAATCATCAGGAACACCAGCATTATTGCCCACGTGGACCACGGAAAAACCACTTTATCAGACAGCCTTTTGGCTGCAGCAGGTATCATCAGCACGCAGACTGCTGGGCAGAAACTATTTTTGGACTCGTGGGATCTTGAGCAGAAACGTCAAATGACCGTTTTCGCATCAAACGTCAGTTTAACTCACACCTTAAACCACAAAGATTACCTAATCAACCTCATCGACACACCAGGACACATAGACTTCAGCGGAGCAGTAACCAGAAGCCTCAGAGCAGTCGACGGAGCACTCGTAGTTGTGGATGCCGTTGAGGGTCCCATGACGCAGACCGAAACCGTGCTCATGCAGGCTCTGCGAGAACGCGTGAAGCCGATCTTATTCATCAACAAAGTTGACCGACTCATAAAAGAAATTAAACTAACGCCAGAGGAGATTCAGCGCAAGTTCGCAAAAATCCTCCTAAGAGTCAACGGACTCATAGAGAAATACGCTCCAGCTGAACACAAGAAAGACTGGCAAGTCACCGTTGAAGATGGCCGTGTAGCTTTCGGTTCAGCTCTTCACAAATGGGGCTTAAACGCTACCCACATGAAACTTAAGAAAGTCACCTTCAAAGACATTATTGACGCTTACAGTGGTGCGCCGGAAGAAATTGGAAGAAAAGTTGACGAACTAAGCAAGAAAGCTCCGTTGCCTGATCCGGTCTTGGACATGTTCTGCGAGCACCTGCCAAATCCCTTGCAAGCACAGTCTTACAGGCAGACACAAATCTGGCCAGGAGATGTTAACAGTCCAACTGGCATAGGAATGGCGAAAGTAGATCCGAATGCTCCTCTTCTAATGTGCATATCGACGATTGAGGTTGACACTCACAGTGGAACTGTCGCCATAGGTCGCATCTTCAGCGGTTCAGTTACAAGAGGCAAGGTAGTTCAGCTTGTGAGCAGCCACCAGAAAGGCACAATACAGCAAGTTTTCATGAGTATGGCAACTGACAGAGTCATAATTGACCGCGTTCCAGCGGGGAACATCGCAGCCATCTCAGGTTTGCCATCTATCCATGTGGGTGAAACAGTCGCGGAGGACGGTGTGGAAACACACTCCTTTGAAGGGTTAAGGTACGTTTCTGATCCGGTGGTCACGGTTGCAGTTGAGCCTGAGGACGTTAAGGACCTGCCGTTGTTCGACAAAGTAATGCACAAACTTACCACTGAGGACCCTAACTTGCACTTTAAGATGAATAAGGAAAGTGGAGAATTCCTGTTGTCTGGTATGGGTGAACTTCACTTGGAAATTACCGCTTACCGAATGCAAGAAGCAGGTTTGAAAGTAAAACTCAGCAAGCCAATCGTGAATTACCGCGAGACCATAACCCGCGATTACAAGGGTCCAGCCATAATGGGCAAGAGCCCCAACAAGCACAACAAGCTCTGGATTACTATTGAGAAGCTGTCGGAAGAAGTTATTCAAGCCATAAAAGATGACAAAATCTCAGAAATGCAAGGCCGAGATGAGAGAACGAAGAATCTTAGAGCGCTGGGTTGGTCACCGGACGACGCTAAAGGCGCAGTTGCCGTCGAAGAAAACAACATACTGTGCAACCGCATCAAAGGAAGACAGTACGTGGACGAAATCATAGACCACATCAAGGGAGGCTTCCGCGAAGCAGTCCACGCTGCACCATTGGCTAAAGAGCCAGCTTATGGGCTAAAAATAAACCTTGAAGACGTTACGGTGCACGAAGATCCAGTTCACAGGGGACCAGCACAGATTCTGCCCATGACTTGGCGTCCAATATTCTGCGCTTTCCTGCTGAGCGATCCGAAACTGCTTGAGCCATTGCTGAGCTTTGAATGCAAGGTTCCAAGCGAATTCGTCAGTTCAGTAATTACACTATTGAATAAGCGCAGAGGCAAAATCTTGGACATGCCAACTGAGGAAGATATGATAAACGTCAAGGCGGAAATGCCAGTTTCCGAAAGCTTCGGAATCGCAGACATACTACGCAGTTCAACGCAGGGCAGAGCTTTCTGGGCGACACAGTTCAGTCGCTGGGCACCAGTTCCGGAGCAGATGCAGGCTGAAACGATAAAGCAAATTCGAGAACGCAGAGGCTTGCCACTTGTACCGCCGAAGCCAGAGGAATTCTTCGAGAACGAATAATCTCAACTATCTTTCCTTTTCTTTGTTTTTTATTTCTATTCTCAAGTTTTCATATAAGGCTGTAGAGTTATTTTTCCTTGTCAATAGTGTTCTCTGTTGCATCTTGCAAATCTGACTCAAAATGGGAAAATAACTGGTAAGCTTTCTGTTTTTTAGTTCTTTTTTTCTCCGCCGCCCCATTTTGGGATTACTGAGCCTGTGGTTTTTTATGTTTAGGAAATATTATTCGAGACGAGCCAAAGAAATGGGTTTTGACATAGAATACCTTAGTGACGGTACCGTGAAGGGCGTTCTTAATCTCAAAGCTGAAGACCTTGAAAACCAATGTCCACCAACGCCCAAAATGCAAGAGCCATCCGAAGTTAAAGAGCAACAAAAAACTGTTACAAAAGAAAAACAAGAAACTAAGCAAGAAGCTTCTGAGGTAGCTTCCGCTTAGGATTTTCTTCGGGTTTAGACGAAATTCACTTTTACGTAGTGGGTAGAACACGAAATGCACGGGTCGTAAGCTCTAACCAGCATTTCCAAGCTTAGCTCAATTTCTTTTTGTGTTTTATCCAAAAGCTTAGGCACTAGCGCTTTCATGTCCAACTCGATGTTGGCGTGGTTCTGGTTGGTAGGGATGACACAGTTAGCTTTTGTGCAGATACCTTTCGCGTTGTATGTGTAGTCGTGGAAAAGGATGCCTCTTGGAACTTCCACTGCTCCGACGCCGCGACCCGCTTTAACTTTAATGTCTGGCTTGTTATAGTCTGGTTGAGGTTGCAAACCAGCGTTTTCCAGCTCATTTATCAATCGGATGGAATCTTCTACGCTGTGAACCACTTCCACCAGTTGGGCAATGTTGTTCATGAATGGGTTATGGCAAACTGGTTTTAGACCGAACATTTCAGCAACTTGCTTAGCCAACGGAGACAGCTTATCATAGTTTATGTTTAGTCTGGCGAGGGCACCTACCATGTATGAGTCGCGAACGTGCTTAGCCCACTTCGCTGTAGATGTAGGAACAATATACTCGTTAGTGAAGGAAAGGTACTCGTTAACGGGTGTTTTGCCTGTGTCGGTGGAAGCGAGTTGTCCATCATAAAGCGCGTACTCGTCAGGGCTTGTCAAAGCAATGAACTCTGTTTCTCTTGTGAAGTCAGGAAGCTTGGATGCTAAGCTCTTGAAAAGTTTCGCTACCGCTTGTAGGTCGGGGATGGCGTCCTGCATTTTCTTTCGTAGATCTTTTAGCTCTTTTATTGAAGGAATTTTGGAGAAGCCGCCTGGTATCAATCTTTGAGGATGCGTTGTTCTTCCACAAATCAGATTAGACATCTCATTTGCGGTTCTGTGCAAACGGAAAACCGTTTTTACTTCCTCTGGGTTAGAGGATGCAAGCGGAATAACTGAACCTACGCCCAACAAGTCGGGCAGAACCAGAAATCCCAAGTGCAAAACGTGGCTTTGCAAGTTTTCACCGTGCAGCGCCAGTTTCCTTAGTTTAAGGTCCTGTTCGCTGATGGATATGCCCATGGCTGATTCAGTTGCTTTCAGCGACGCGAGTGTGTGACCAATAGAGCAGATGCCGCAGATACGCGAGGTAATATGGTGTAGTTCACTCCATTGGCGTCCCACTACCATGGCTTCAAAGAACCTTGGAGCTTCAGGAACGTTCCATTCGCATCTCTCCACAATTCCTTTTTTCACATTCACGTAGATATTGCCGTGACCTTCAACTCTTGTCACATGGTGTACGTCGATGTCGACATTGTCGTTTTTCATCTTTTGCCCTCTTGCCAACCGAAATATAACTTAAACTTACCTATTGCATCATCAACTGTGAGACCGAACTTGATGAGGACTTCTTTGTGGCTGTTTTCGTTCGGATTATCAACTAGCCCGCGGCATCCCCAGCAGATGGTTCCCTGATTGACGCAGCAGCTGTTGCAGCCTGCTCTGGTGACGGTTCCCACGCAATACTGTCCTCTTTCGAAAGCGCAGACATTCTCGTTTTTCTTGCATTCCACGCACACTGGATAAGTAGGTATGTCAGGTCTCTTTCCAAGAAGCAGTGATTTTACAACTTGGAGAAATTCGTCTCTGTCTATTGGGCATCCATGCACGTAAGCGTCAACCGTTATCACTGCGTCTATGGGTCTAGCTGCGTAAGTGTCGAAGAGTTTCGCGTTTTCGCCGTATACTGTCCTTCGAACTTCGTCCAGTTCCTTGTAGTTTCTCAAACTGTTGATGCCGCCGATTGTGGCGCATGAACCGATAGCAACCACAATTTTGGCGTTCTTTCTGATCTGCTTCAGCCTGTCCTCATCCTGAAGCCGCGTACAAGAGCCTTCAATAAAGGCTATGTCATAGTTGTCGCTGTGTTCTTTCATGACCTCTCTGAAACTTACAACTTCAACTTGCCCAAGCAAAGTGAGAAGTTCCTCTTCCAGATTCGCGACTTGCAGTTGGTCTCCTTCACAACCTGCAAAGTCAAAGAAAGCAACTTTTGGCTTCATTATAGCGCCTCCGGGATTCCTTTTATTTTTGAATAATTAAACACTGGGCCGTCTTTGCACACGTAGATTTCGTTGATTTGGCAGTGTCCGCATTTTCCAACTCCGCATTTCATTCTTCGTTCAAGGGACACAATGATGTGGTCGTCTGGAACTTTTCTTCCTTTCAGGTCTGCAATGACGTACTTGTACATGACGGGCGGTCCACAAACTATTGCGTAGATTTTATCTGGGTCAAAGGAGACTTGGGGGATCAGGGTGGTGATGACGCCTATGTTGCCTCCCCATGCTTCGTTATCTGGGCACCAGTTTACTGTGGATTTAAAATCTACATCGGGTCGGCGGGATACCGCTTGCATTTCTTCACTAAACAGAAGTTCCCGCGGTTCTTTGCATCCATAAAGCAGAACAACGTGACCATAATCTTTTCTATTGTCCAAGACGTAGTTGAATAGTGAACGTAGCGGTGCGATTCCCAGACCTCCTGCGACAAACAAAAGGTCTTTGCCTTTCAATGCATCAGTATCAAATCCATTTCCAAATGGACCCCTAACGCCAACTTTGTCTCCAACTTTGAGTGTGTGCAACTTGTTTGTTACGTTTCCCAATTTGCGTACGCAAATCTCAAATGTGCCTTTCTTTGTGGGCGGTGATGAGATAGAAATTGGTGCTTCGCCTATGCCGAAAACCGAGATTTCTGCAAATTGGCCTGGTTTGTGTCCCAGTTCGGAGCTGTCATCCAGTTTGATTTCGAATAATGTCTCGTTAGCTGTCATCTGTTCTTTTCTCACGATTGTTGCTAACCTTGGCACGTAGTCGATGTTTCCTTCACTTTGGATGTTTACTTCGGGGGTTGCAGCTGCAGCTACATGTAAGCCCATGTTGAGGCTTTCGTGGTACATGTCGTTGAAGAGGTCAACAGGGTTAGCTATGTTTGGAAGACAGTTTGAAGAGCATCTGCCGCATCCGACACACGATATGAAGCCGAATCTGTCGAAGAGGTATTTGCCTTTCTTGAAGTATCTGTGTCTATATCTTGTTGGTCTTGTTGGGCGGAAGTTTTCTCCAGATGCAATCTTTGCAAAATCCTCCAGTAAACATCCGTCCCACGTTCTTATTCGCTCAACATTTTCCATTGAGAGGTCTGGGTTGTCTTTGACGTCAAAACAGTAACATGTTGGGCACACTAGAACACAGGAGCCACAGGCTAAGCATTTCTCGGAGTGTTCCTCCCAAAAACCGCTTTCCCCATATGTCTTCTTCAACAATTCAGGAATCAGATCTGTGGGAAAGTCAAACTTCTGGTTGGACATGTTCACTATTTCCCGTTTCTTCTGTCCCACAAGTGTGATGTCTCGGGTAAGAGCGCTGGTGACGTTCTTGGCATATTTCGCCAGTAGTTCTCCCCCTTTCTGAGAACCAACACTGATGGCGTACCTGTTCCCAAGGTCCGTTAGCATCAGGTCATAACCGTAGTCAACGGTAGCGCATCCCATGAACGGAGAGAAATTCCATTTGGACATTTTCTGAATGTTAACCCCGATGATTACTGTCGAATTTCTCTTTTCAAAATAATACGGGTCGGACTTTGTTTCTCTAAATATCTCATCCATATGGAACAAAGCCACTATATCATAAGGATGAACACCAATTATCACGGTGGCTTTAGTTTCTGCAGGGTTCTTGGCTGATTGCCCATTAGCTAGGCTGTAAGTGAAAAGGGTTTCGCGTTGAGGAAAAAAATACTTCTTTGGCGGAAGAAGCGTCACATCATAATCTAGCCGCAATTCGTTAGCTGACTCTAAGGGTCCAAAAGCAAATTTGTTGCCTTTCGACTTGACACCTATTACATTCAAAGACTCATCATTTACCAATGAATTGACAAATTCGGAAAAGTCTTCTTTTGAAAGGATTTTCATCTTTCTTCTTACCTCAGACTTGAAGCCGCAAATATCTTGCCACAATAGTGCATATGTTCCCATTTAATTCTTTCCCTAGATAGAACACCAAATGAATCCACACCCCATAATCTCACGCGCTGACCACTTTTAATAATCCCACTACAAATGGAGAGAAAAACCACTGATGTGACCGAACATTTATGTAGTGGAAATGGGCTTTTTGAGTCTCTATGCGCATATGGTGCATCATAATGTTGCCCAAAATTGAGAATATGTCGGCGCATACAGTCCCAAGCCAATTGCAAAATGGGAATTTCTTAAATTTAACCCTCGAAGAGCATAGAAACAAACATGTTCATTCACGGTTACCATATAGAAATGAGGGGGTTACTGTCTAATGACAGAAAATACCGCGACAGCAAACAAGGAACCAATAAGGGCTTCAGAACTTAACCCAAAATTCAAGTATGAAATTACTAAAATGCACGGCGGCGAAAAACTGTTAAAGTGCTTCCAATGTGGAACATGCACGTCTGATTGCCCCGTTGCAAGGTACAGTGACACTTACAGGCCACGGCAGATAATCCACATGGCACAACTAGGCCTCAAAGACCGCATACTCAAAAGCGACACGCTGTGGCTTTGCGCTGCATGCTTCACCTGCACAGACCGCTGTCCACAAGACGTTGAAGTAGCCAGTGTTATCCGCGTGTTGCGGAACATGGCTGCTGAAAGCGGTTGCGTGCCGCAAGTTTTCAAGGACCAAGCCGCCAACGTCTTAGAGTCAGGTTACGCTTACAAGATTCCTGATTTGCGAATTAAGAAACGTGAAACCACGGGTTTGCCGCCGCTGCCAAAAGGTAATCCGGCGAGCATACGCAAGAGCCTCAAAGGCGTCGGCTTCATTAAACAAGTTGAAAACAAAGGTGAAGCAGTTGGGAAACAATAAGTACCTGATTTTCCTCGGATGCGTCGTTCCCTACCGCGTCTCAGCTTACGAAATTTCCGCCCGCAAAGTTCTCGCCAAGTTAGGCGTGGAACTAGTCGAGATGCCAGAATTCAACTGCTGCGGCTTACCGTTAGACCCAGTTAGCCACGAGACGATGCTGATTCTCGCGGCAAGAAACTTAGCTATGGCTGAACAAGCAGGCCTGAACATAATCACGCTTTGCCCTGGCTGCGCAGGCACGTTGAAGAAGGTTAACAAGATTTTAAAGGAAGACAAGGCACTAAGAGAGCAAATTAACGGTCACCTGAAAGAGTCTGGCTTGGAGTTCAAGGGGACAATTACAACGAAACACCTGATGCAAGTACTCATGGAAGACGTGGGCTTAGACAAGATAAAGAGCAGCGTTGTTAAACCGCTCACCATGTTGAAGGTGGCGGAGCACAACGGATGTCACATACTGAGGCCCAAAGAGTACATTGGCTTCGACGACCCTGAAGACCCCAAGCTGCTCAAGGCTCTCATCGAAGCGACAGGCGCAACATGCTTGGATTACATGGATGAAACCGAGTGTTGCGGCGCACCAAGCGTCGGCGTAAGCGACAAAGTCGCGTTGCAACTCGCCAGAGACAAGCTGAACCACGTCAAAATGGTGGACGCGCAAGCTTTAATAACAATCTGCCCGTTCTGCCACATAATGTACGACACTAACGAACTGCGCATCGAAAAAATGTTCAATGAAACCTATGGCATCCCTGTTCTGCATTATCCACAACTTCTCGGTTTAGCCATGGGCATGACACCTGAAGAACTCGCCTTCAACGAACTCAGAGTAAACACCTCTAAATTGCTAAAACAAGTTACCGAAGGTGCAAAATAGAATGAGCCAAAAGCTGAAAATAGCCTTTTACTGGGCTGCAAGTTGCGGCGGCTGCGAAATAGCCGTGCTAGACCTCAACGAGAAAATCCTTGACGTAGTAAAAATCGCAGACATCCAGTTCTGGCCCGTAGCCTTGGACGTGAAGTACAAGGACGTGGAGAACATGCCTGACAAGCACATCGACATAACGTTCTTCAACGGCTCAATCCGGAACTCGGAGCAAGAACACATGGCTAAGGTTCTGCGGCAGAAGTCTAAGACGCTTGTTGCTTTCGGTTCTTGCGCTCATGAAGGTTGTGTGCCTGGCTTGGCGAATCTTAACGACCGCAACGAAATCTTCGAGCAAGTTTACATTAAAGACAAGTCCAACGTTAATCCGAAAGCCACAGTTCCCAAAACCACAACCATTGTGAAAGAAGGCATACTCAGGATTCCAGAGTTCTACGACACCGTCAAAACCCTCGCGCAGACGGTTAACGTGGACTATTTCTTGCCTGGTTGCCCGCCACCAGTTAAATTAATCAGCAACGCCGTGGACGCCATCGCACAAGGCAAGCTTCCACCGAAAGGCTCAGTTCTCGCGCCACTAAAAGCTGTTTGCGATGAGTGTCCCCGAACAAGGCAGAACAAGAAAATCACCACGATATATCGCGTTCACGAGAAAGCTCCCGAACCAGAACGATGCCTGATGGAGCAGGGAATAATCTGCATGGGTCTTGCCACTCGCAGCGGATGCGGAGCACAATGCTTGAAAGTTGACATGCCCTGCACAGGATGCGGCGGAGCTGCTCCAAACCAGCCTGAAGTAGGCGCAGGCATGATAACCGCTCTATCCTCGATACTTGGCTTGGACAAGGCGCCTGGTCAATACACAGACGACGACTTTGCAAAGTTGATGGATCAGATAAAAGATCCAGTGGGCACGTTCTACATGTACAGTTTGCCTGCCTCGATACTTAAGAGAAAGGTGATGAAAAAATGAAGGAAATAGTCATAGACCCAATCACAAGGCTTGAAGGCCACGGAAACGTCTCAATATTCCTCAACGACGCCGGAGAAGTAGAAAACGCTTACCTCAAAATCCCTGAACTACGCGGTTTCGAGAAGTTCTGCATCGGACGACGCGCTGAACTCATGCCCATCCTTACCACAAGGATATGCGGAGTCTGCCCAGTTGCACACCACTTCGCAGCCGTAAAAGCCCTAGACATGGCATTCAATGTTGAGCCGCCGTCAGCCGCAAAGAAACTCCGCGAACTCATGTACACCGGATACTACATTTACGATCATACACTGCATTTCTATTATTTAGGTGGTCCAGACTTCATAGTTGGTCCCGATGCCCCGCCAGAGAAACGTAACATCCTCGGAGTTATCGAAAAAGCAGGCATGGATGTAGCCAAAGAAGTCATCAAACACCGAGCCTACGGACAAAAGATAACTGAGATTCTCGGAGGCAAAGCCACTCACCCAGTCTGCGGACTGCCCGGCGGAATATCCAAGCCCCTGAGCGAAGAGAACAGGCAAGAAATTGAAAAAATGGCTAAATCCAGCGTGGAATTTGCCAAGTTTACACTGAAAATTTTCCACGACATAGTTTTAGGTAACAGCATGTACGTTGATATGATTAAGAGCGACGCGTACACCATGAAAACCTATTACATGGGCATGGTGGATAAAAACAACAAGGTTAACTTCTACGACGGAAAAATCCGCGTCGTGAACCCCACCGGCGGAGAATTCCTAAAGTTCGAAGGCAAAGACTACCTTACACACATCGGCGAGCATGTGGAAGAATGGACTTACAGCAAGTTCCCCTACCTGAAGAAAATCGGCTGGAAAGGCTTATCCTATGGCGCTGACAGCGGAGTCTACCGCGTTGGCCCGCTCGGACGATTGAACGCTTCAGACGGCATGGCAACACCCTTAGCCCAAGCAGAATACGAAGTTATGTTCAAGACCCTAGGCGGCAAACCAGTCCACGGCACACTCGCATTCCACTGGGCAAGACTTATCGAGCTGCTTTACGCTGCTGAACACGCGGTGGAACTCGTCAAAGACCCAGAAATCACAAGCACAAACGTACGCAACAAGCCAGGCGAACCAGGCGAAGGCGTCGGCGTAGTTGAAGCCGCAAGAGGCACATTGTTCCACCACTACACACTGGACAAAGACGCGCTAGTTAAAGACGTGAACATGATAGTCGCCACAACCAACAACTACCCTGCAATCTGCATGAGTATACGAGACGCGGCGAAAGGTCTGATCCATGGTGGTAAAGTTGACCAAGGTATCCTGAACAAGGTTGAGATGGCTTTCAGAGCTTACGACCCCTGCTTTGGATGCGCAACACACTTCGCAGTCGGACAGATGCCATTGACTGTTGATGTCTATGGCAGCAACAAACAGCGCATCCAGACGTTGCAACGCTAAACCCAAACCCTAAACCTTTTCTTTTCTGTTTTTTCTTATTCTTGTTTTAGTTGGCGTTTCACTTGACCAAAGACAGAACTGGTTTCGAGGAAGAACTCAAAACTTGGCTAAGCAGAGCAACAAGCGTGGTCATCGCGGGCATCGGCAACGAAATCCGCCACGACGACTTCGTGGGCGTAAAAATCATTCAGGACCTCCAAGGCAAAGTCTCCAAAAAAGTACATTTGATCGAGTGTGAAACGGTGCCTGAAAGCTTCATGGATGAAATAGTTGAGCTTAAACCTTCACATGTGCTTCTGATTGACGCTGCCGTTATGGGGCTAAAACCTGGCGAAGTAGGCTTGTTTGACGCGGAGAAAGTCACGAATTTTCCTGCAATATCCACGCATATGCTGCCGCTGCGGGTGTTCTGCGAGTACATTACACAGTTGGCAGGAGCAAAAATCGCTCTGCTGCTTGTCGAGCCTAAAAACGTGGAATTCGGCGAAGGCTTAACGCCTGAAGTTGCCCTTTCTGCGAAGCGAATTGTCAAGATTCTTTTAAGTATTTTTTCTTAAAACTTCTGACGTTGTCGTTGCCGCTGTTTTCGCAGAAACCGTCTTGAATTAGCGAAAGTTGGTGGATGTAGAGAACCCTTTTACTATGTTGCTGATGGGTGGTGTATCATGCAAAAGATTTTTGCTGGTATTTTAAAGAATTAACCGCAAAGAAACAGGCGATATGCATGCTAAAACCTGTCGTATTGCCGTTATTTGAGACTCAAGTTTAACATGAATTTTTCTTACACTAAGCCATTAGATTAATATACTTTTCATATGCCTAATACGCTAAATAACACGTACAGAGGGAAAAATTATGTTTGCTTACGCTGGAAAAATACTGCGTGTTAACCTAACCACAGGGCAAGTCAGCACAGAGCCATTAACTGAGGAAATGGCAAAACAATACATCGGAGGCATAGGCCTCGGAATCCGTTTACTTATGGACAACTCAAAACCCGGCACAGACGCCTTTGACCCAGACAACCCACTCATTTACTGCACGGGTCCGCTAAGCGGTACCATGGGTCCAACGGCTGGAAACGGATATGCCGTCGTTTCCAAGTCGCCTGCCACCGGTGGAGTTGGCGAAGGTAAAGCTCACGGTTTCTTTGGTCCCGACCTGAAAAGGGCAGGATACGACGCAGTTATAATCACGGGTAAAGCACCCAAATTATCTTACTTATGGATAGACGACGACAAAGTTGAAATTAGAAACGCTGAACACCTCAAAAACGAAACCGTCTACCATACAGACGTGAAAATCAGAGATGAACTCGGCGACTTCTATGTCCGAGTTTCCGCAATCGGCGAAGCTGGAGAAAAACTCTGTCGATTTGCAGCAATTATAAACGATGAATTCCGCGCCATCGGACGCACCGGTTTAGGCGGTGTTATGGGCAGCAAGAACCTCAAAGCTGTAGCGGTTCGCGGAACAAGAGACGTTAACGTTGCAAACATGCAAGGCTTCAAAGACTTTGTGAAGCTAATCCACGAACGCATGAAAGGTCCAGCAACCAAGAAATACAAGACGCTGGGAACACCAGAAAACGTGTTGGTTCTCAACTCGCTTTCGGCTTTAGCAACAAGAAACTGGACTAATGCTACTTTTGAAGGAGCTGAAAAAGTCAGCGGCGAATACCTTAACGAGCATTATGTTAAGAAAATCGTAGGCTGCGCCACATGCGGCATGCGTTGCGACCACATCGCCGTAGTTCCTGAAGGTCCCTACAAAGGCGCAACTTCACGCTTGGAGTTTGAGTGCCTCTGGAGTCTGGGTCCACTTTGCGGAGTTGACCGCTTAGACGCAATAATCGAAGCTATGCGCATAGTTAACGAGTACGGCATGGACGGCATATCCATCGGAGTCGTCGTAGCTTTCGCGATGGACTGTTATGAACACGGCATAATAACCAAGGAACAAACTGACGGCATAGACCTCAGATTCGGAAACGCCGAAGCCCTCATCGCAATCATACACAAAATAGGCAAACGCGAAGGTTGGCTTGGCAATATCCTCGCTGAAGGTGTTGCGAAGGCTGCTGAATTAATCGGTGGTGACGCCTACAAGTACGCCTGCCACATCAAAGGCTTGGAGCTTCCAGGCTATGATCTGCGAACCCTCAAGACTGCAGCGCTCGGATTCAGTGTCTCATTCCGTGGAGCTTGCCACCTCAGAAACGGAGCCTATTCACCTGACGTAAAGGGCAAAGTGAACCGTTTCAAGATCGAGAAAGGCCGAGGCAAAATGATCACTGACGAAAGCCACATGTACAACATAATCGACTCACTCATCGTCTGCAAGTTCTCAAGAGGCACATACTACGACGGCTGGAAAGACCTCGCAAACTATTACACGCTCGCCACAGGCATACCCATAACAGTCGAAGAAATGACTAAAGACGGCGACAGAATCGAAAACCTCGCTCGCCTCTTCAACATCCGCGAAGGTAAAGGCACACGCAAATACGACGATGTCCCCTATAAGATAAAGTACTTCCCAGTGCCCGACGAAGGACCCGCCAAAGGAGTTTGTGTTAGCGACGAAGAAATGGCCATTGGACTTGACGACTACTACGCCTCAAGAGGCTGGTCACCCAAAGGCATCCCCACGGTTGAGCGACTCAAAGAATTAGGTCTTGGAGACTTGGCTTACATAGCCGAAAAGGCAGAACAGGAAGGTGCATAAAATGGTGCGACCACAAGATCGAAAATTCGTAACCGCAGACCCAGAGAAATGCATTGGCTGTGTAGTCTGCGAATATGCCTGCTCCATGGTGAACGAAAACACTTTCAACCCAACAAAATCTAGAATACGCGCCATGCGCCTGGGACCATTAATTAACCTGGCCATTACTTGCCGACACTGCGAAGACCCAGCGTGCATAGCGGCTTGCCCAAGAGACGCACTAACACAAGAAGAGAACAGTGGCATAATCAGAGTTGACGAATTAGCATGCAACGGCTGCGGATGGTGCATCGCCGCGTGCCAATTCGGCGCAATGAACATGCACCCAGACAAAAAAGTCGTGTTTACATGCAACAGCTGCACCGACCAAGCACAAGGTGAACCACAATGCGTCAAATGGTGCCCAGAAGAAGCCTTGACCTTTGTAACCGCGGAAGTTCTGGCTCAAAAGTCGAGACAGAAAGCCGTCCGGAACCTGTTCCAAACGGCAGACGCATCCAAGGCAAAATAGAACGGCAATAAGCGCTTTTCTTTTTTCTTTTAGTATTTCTTGTTTTCTTCTCATCCGCCGGTCATCAGCGGCATAACGATGATGCTGTCACCGTCTTTCAGTTGCGTGCCCACACCGTTAAGTTGCCCCATAAGAACACCGTTAACCATCACCACAAAGGTTGGCTTCACATCTTTTTTGCTTGGCTCGTAAACTTCCGGATTGAATGGCTTTCCAAAGATTGCAGCGAGTTTGTCCAGCAGTTCGGACAACGGCGTGCCTTCTTTGAAATATAGTTCGTCTTGGCTTCGGTTTGTGTAGCTTTTCACCAAGCCTAAGTATTGGATTTTAACCTTCATTTCCAATGCCTCTTTTGCGCGTAGCGTGCCTCGAGGATTAGAAGTGACGGGGGATTTGATATTTCTTTTTCTCTTTCCAGTGCAAAACACTTCATTCTTTTTCCGTTTAGGGGCAAACTAACCATGAAAGTTTAAACGTGGCTTTCTTCCATGCGAATCCATTAAGTTAATATACTTTTCAACTGACTAATAGTCCCATAATCGTATGGAGGAAACAGGTTTGTACGGTTACGCAGGAAGAGTTCTTTATGTTGACTTAGGCACAGGTAAGACTCGCGTTGAAAAATTGAACGAGGAGTACGCCCGGAAGTACATCGGCGGCATAGGCTTAGGCATGAGGCTGTGGCTTGCCAACTCCAAAGCAGGCGTTGACCCGTTCAGCCCAGAAAACCCGCTCATCTTAACCCTTGGTCCAGTATCAGGAACAATGTTTCCAACAGGAGGAAACGGACATGCATTCGTTTCTAAGTCCCCCGCTACCCACGGTGTCGGCGAAGCAGTAGCTCACGGTACATTTGGAGCCGAAATGAAAAGAGCAGGATACGACGCAGTCATTTTAACTGGCAAGTCTGAGAAGCCCGTTTACTTGTGGATTGATGATGATTCAGTGCAGTTGCTAGACTCTGCGCACCTTATGGGCAAGTCACCCAGCGAAACCGAGGATGCGATAAAAGACGAAATCGGAGACTACTACATACGTGTAGCCTCGATAGGTCCGGCTGGAGAGAAACTTTCCCGAATAGCCTGCATAATTAACGAGAAAACACGTGCCGCTGGAAGGACAGGTTTAGGCGCAGTCATGGGCTCTAAAAACCTCAAAGCCATCGCGGTTCGCGGAACACGCGACATCGTTCCAGCGAAGCCAGATGAGTTCATGGATATGGTTAAAGAATTCCATGAGCGAATGAAGGGACCAGCAACACAAAAGTACCGAACATTAGGCACAGTCGAGAACATTCTAGTTCACAATTCACTGTATTGCATGCCGACGCGCAACTATAACAACGCACACTTTGAAAACGCTGACAAAATAAGCGGCGAAGTCATGAACGAAAAATACGTGGCGAAAATCATCGGCTGCAGTTCTTGTCCGATGCGTTGCGAGCACGAAGTCGTGGTGCGTGAAGGACCATACAAGGGAACCATGACGCGAATGGAATACGAAATGCTCTGGGCCATGGGACCTTACTGCGGGATAGATAGGCTTGACGCCATAATAAAAGGCATGGAACTCTGCAATTACTATGGAATGGACGCCCTTAGCGCAGGCGTAATTGTCGGCTTCACAATGGACTGCCACGAAAGAGGCATACTTTCACACGAAGACCTCGGCGGAATCGACGCTCACTTCGGCAACGCTGAAGCGCTCTTACAACTCCTTGAAAAGATGGGCAAACGCGAAGGCATAGGCAACATACTCGCTGAGGGAGTCAAAGTTGCGGCTGAAAAAATAGACAAAGGTGCCGAACAGCTTGCGCAACACATCAAAGGTTTAGAAGTCACAGGCTACGACTTACGATGCCTCAAAACAGCGGCTTTAGGCTTTGCAGTTTCTTTCCGAGGCGCAGACCACAACAGGCATGGCGCCTACGTTTTCGACGTGAAAGGCAAAGTCGACCGCTTGAAAGCCGAGAAAGGCAGAGGCAAACTCGTCAGAGACATGGAAGATGTCTACGCGCTCATCGACTCTTTTATAGTGTGCAAGTTCTCAAGAGGCACATTCTACAAGGAATTGCCTGACATGGCTAAACTCTACAGTCTCGTAACAGGATACGACATGACGGCTGAAGAACTGAAACAGGCAGGCGAACGAGTAAACACTGTTGCAAGGCTCATCAACATCAGGGAAGGCTTGAGCCGAAAAGACGACACTTTACCGTGGAAGGTAATGCATGAACCGATACCTGACGATGGACCAGTGAAAGGCGCAATGGTGACACAAGAGGAACTCGACTTGCTATTGGACGATTACTACGAGTCTCGCGGATGGACACTGGAAGGCGTTCCCACAACAGCGAAACTCAAAGAACTTGGCATGGAAGACCTATCAAGCATCGTCGAGGCTAAGCAGGAGGCATAGCAAACGGTCAAGATTCACGAAAGAAAATTCGTTTCAACCGACCCAGACAAGTGCGTAGGCTGCCAAATCTGCGAGTACGCCTGCTCATGGACCAAAGAAAAAGCCTTCAACCCAATCAAATCACGCATACGCTTAGTACGCCAAAACCAAATCGTTAACATGGCTGTCACCTGCAGACTCTGCGAAGACCCAGCATGCGTTGCCGCTTGCCCACGCGACGCTTTAACTCAGTCAGAAGAAACCGGCGTCATCATGGTTGACAAAGACAAATGCAACGGTTGCGGCTGGTGCATTGAAGCCTGCGACTACGGCGCAGTGATGCTACATCCCGAAAGCAAAGTTGTTTACGTCTGTGACCTGTGCAAAGAAAAGGCTGATGGTCCACAATGTGTGAAGTGGTGCCCTGAAGAAGCGCTGACCGTGGTAACAAGCGATGTGCTGGCGCAGAAGGCAAGAATCAACGCCATAAAGAAGCTCTTCCAAGAGAAGAAGTAAGCACCAACAGTGAATTCTTTTCCCTTTCTTCCTTTAGTTTTTCGTTTTTTAGATGTTGTCTAGTTTGTTTTTTGGAAGAAACCGATAAATAACGTTTCTCCCCATTATATTTCAGGTGCGCTGAGGGGCTTTGTGCTTTGAAAGTAACTGTTGACTATTTGGGGTATATCAAAGGATTACTCGGAGTAGAACAAGCCGAAAAAATCGAGCTTAAAGACAACTCCTTAGTGCGTGACCTGCTAGTTGCGCTTGCTGAAAAACACGGCGACTCCTTCAAAAAAGCCATCTACGAGCCAAACTGCGTAGACTTGAAATCAAACTTCATCCTAACCGTAAACGGCTTATTACTCAACCAGTTGAACGGCATAGGCACTAAGCTAAAAGAAAACGACCACGTAGTTCTCATGCCCATAGTTAGCGGCGGCTAAAAAAGGAAAACTTAAACACGCCAAACGCCCAAGTTTCCTCACTGGTGGAAACCTTGAAGAGAATAAACGCTCTGAGAAAAACAGCCTTCACGGAAAACGGTTTCGACGGATACCTAATTTTCAACAGTGCCAACCTGCTCTACTTCCTCGGTTTTCCGGGAACCACTGCCCTGCTTATCCCCGCGGACGGTGAAAGCACGGTTTACGTTTACGGCGTTAACTATGAGCAGGCGAAAGCTGAAGGTAAAGGCTTCAGAGTGGAACTGGTCAAGGGCGACGAGAATTTAATGGCGAAAATAGCCAAACAAGCCCAAGACTACAAGGTCAAGAAACTCGCCGTTGACGCTTTAGGCGTTGAAAGCTGGCGCGCCCTAGCTCAAGCCTTTCCGAGAAAAAACACGCTTGAAGTCAACAACAACTTCGTGCAGGCGCTTCGCAGAGTAAAAGACAAGGAAGAAATTGAACTCATGCGCAAAGCTGGCGAGTTAACAAGCGCAGGCATGAACGCCGCATATGAAGCGGTTAAACCAGGCGCTAAAGAGTACGAGGTTGCCGCAGAGATAGAGTATGCCATGCGAAAACGCGGTTCTGGCGGAACCGCCTTTGAAACCATTGTGGCTTCTGGCGCGTGTTCAGCGTTTCCCCACGGTGGCTGCACTGCAAGAGAAATTCGCCAAGGCGACCTTGTCGTCGTAGACATAGGAGCAACTTACCAGTACTACTGCTCCGACATGACACGAACCTTTGTTGCTGGAAAAGCCTCCGCAAAACAAAAGCGAATCTATAACGTCGTGAGGACAGCGCAGGAGAACGCTTTCAAAACCATAAAAGCAAATGTGCCTGTGTCGGATGTTGACGCCGCAGCTAGACAGGTGATTGAGGCTGCTGGTTACGGCGAGTTTTTTGTGCACCGTTTAGGCCACGGCGTTGGTTTGGAAGTGCATGAACCGCCAACTCTGAGCCAAACCAGCAAAGACGCTTTGGCGGCTGGCAACGTGGTGACGGACGAGCCTGGAATTTACCTTCCGGGCTTTGGAGGCGTCCGCATTGAGGACACAGTGCTGGTGCAGAAAAACGGCGCAGAAAAGCTCACAGTTGGTCCATACAGTCTCGGTAAAGAATGATTTCGGCAACGTTAAAAAGCACGTTTGCCCAATTACTCTTATAGAAGGCGATTTTTCATGAACAACCAAGCGGTAATAGTAATTGACATGCTTAACGATTTTGTCACTGGAAAACTTGAAGTTGACCGCGCCAAACACATAATCCCCACAATCAAACAGCTAGTCGAAGCCGCACGCAGCAGCAACGTGCCCGTCATTTACAGCAATGATGCTCATTATCCTCATGATGTGGAAGTTACGCGTAAATGGGGGAAACACGCCATAAAAGGCACCAAAGAAGCCGAAGTCATCCCGGAACTCATGCCCACCGTAAAAGATTACGTGGTGGAGAAACGGACTTACAGTGGCTTCTACGAGACAGGCTTGGACCCCCTGCTAAGGGGCCTGTACAAAGGCGAAGGAGTGAAAACAGTGGTTCTAACTGGTTTGCACACGCACATGTGTATACGGCATACGGCTGCAGACGCCTTCTTCAGAGGGTATCAGATAATAATAGCCAAGGACGGTGTGGAAGCCTTCACGCAGGAAGACCAAGAACAAGGACTCAAGTACCTTGAGTACGTTTACAACGCGAAAATAATGACCGTGGACGAAATCATAAAAGGCTTCAGCTAAACAAGCAATTACTAAAAAAAAATAATCACCTCAAGAAGTTCTAATCAGAAAACTTACGTGAAAACTGGCAAATGGTGGGCCCGGGGTGATTTGAACACCCGACCAACAGATTATGAGTCTGGCGCTCTGGCCGGACTGAGCTACGGGCCCGCGTTGCTTTCCTTTTACTATTGCTGTTTTTGACGGAATTTAAACGTTTTCCGCATTTTCAATTCACAAGGAGTTTTTCAGACTCTGTGGAAATGCATAGGCTGAATGAACCACAGGTTTAAGCTATAGAAAAGGGAGGGGGAGTCTCCGAGAGCAGTAGAAGCCTCAGTATATTCGTGAATCGCGAGTTTAGTGCCGTAACATTCTTTCGTAGTGGTACAGGTATTCCTGAGCGTAACCCGCATATTCCCCGAAATAGTTCCTTCCAAACGCGTTTAGCCGTTCGTAATCTGTGTTGCTCAGCGACTCTCGGTTTAAAATTTTCTGGGCGCAGTCAGCAGGCAGCTTTTCCGCGTAATGATTCAGGATGACGCGTTTCACCCAGACGTCCACAGGGAACGCTTCATGCTTTCCAAGCGAAAAGAGCAGAACGCAGTCTGCAACTTTAGCGCCTACCCCTGAAAACTCGCATAACATCCTCTTTGCCTGTGCATACGGAAGTTTTCGTAATTGTTCAAGGTCGAAGTTGCTTTCGCAGATTTTTTTGGAAGTGATAAGCACATATTTGGCTCGATAGCCCAACCCGCACTCCGCTAAGCCCTTCTCGGTTGCTTTTGCTAGTTTCTCGGGTGTGGGAAAAGTGTAGAACTCGCAGTCATCCAGCAATGTTTTCTTTCCGTACTTCCGTGAAAGGTCACGCAGCATGTGCTTTATCGCTGCAATGCTTTTGTAGGTGGCGCAGACGTACGAGATGAGGCACTCCCACGGGTCCTGCCTGATTATCCGCAATCCCCAGAATTCTTGAAGCGCTTTGTCGATGTGTGCGTCCTTGTTTACGCTGTCTCTGATTTTCTGTAAATCCTCATCTAAACTGAAATAATGTTCAACGAATTTCTCGTCTGCATTTGCATATTCGAGTTTGCCTTTGCACTGGCGAACTTTCATGGCTCTATCTCTGGCGACGCCGTACCACCAGTCGCCCACCTTGTCCCACCTGAAAACTTGCCCGCAACAAAGCGTAACATCAAGATTAAACGGAACCTCATCAAGCCTTAACGTCAGTTTTCCTCCAAAAACCTGCTCGCTGCTGGGACTTCCGAGGGCAAGCCTTTTCTTTGACGGACTTCCGCAATTACTTTTGCGGCGAGTTTTTCGGGCACCTGCTCCCATTTGTCAAGTATGCTTTGCCAGAAAGCGCGACCAGAAGTTGCTGACCGCAGTTCTTTGGACAAGCCGAAAGTCTCCGAGACTGGAATGTGCCCCGTGATGACGGTTAGCATGCCTTTTTGTTCGAAGGATGAGATTTTTCCGCGCCTGCTGCTCATGATTCTCTGGCATTCCCCAGCTAACTCGGTTGGGACAGATATGACTGTCTTGTAGACGGGCTCCAGCAGTACGGGCTTGGCGGTTAGGAAGGAACCGAATATGGCTTTGCCTATTCCATGCATCACTTCCATCGGAAGGCGCAGTTCCTCGTTCTCGCTAAGCTGCAAATCAATTAAATTCACTCTTACGTGTCTCAAGGGTTCTCCGCATAAGGGGCCCGCTCTGCAGGCAAACTCGAACCCTGAGATGATAGACTCTAACACTTCCTCCGGAGTCTGTTCGGTTTTTCCAGCGCAGTCCAACATCACATTTCGGTGCTCGTCAAATGAAAGAATAATCCCATCTTCTTCCGCTCCTTTCTGGCTACCTGTTTCAGCCTGTTCTTCTTCTATAGGCTCCACTTGCACTGTGAACTTGTTGTGTTTGTTCGGGCTTTTTGCTGTGGCGATGACGCCTTTTTTCGTGACACGTTCTCTATAAACCACTCTCGGCGAAGAAACTGTGATCTCCACTCCGCTGCTGACATTTCTTAGCTGGTTCAAGGCAATTTCTAGGTGTAACTCGCCCATTCCGCTTAGCAGGTACTCACCAGTTTCTTTGTTCACTGTAACCACGAGGTTAGGGTCTTCCGTTGCAAGCTTATCCATCGCTTCAAGCAGGGCTGGAATATCTTGGGGGTTTTTGGGCTCAACCGCCACCGTCACCACCGACTCCGAGATATACACTATGCTTTCAAAGGGAACCATGCTGGCTTTGTGTTCAGTGTCAACAAGGGTTTCGCCCGCCTTCGCCTGACCCGTCAAGGTTAAAACAGCGATATTGCCCGCTGAAACATGGTTCACCGCCTCTCTGAAAGAGCCCATGTTTATGGAAACTTTACTAACCACGGTTTCAGTTTGGGCATTCACCATGTGAAGCTTGTCTCCCTCTTTTGCAGTGCCCGAGAAAAGTCTTCCAATAACCACTGTTCCGCCGTCTGCGGCTGCATGCACATTTGTGACACACATGACCATTGGTCCATCGTCGCTGCAGTCAAGCAGCGCTTGCCCAATTTTAGACTTTATGTGTCCATCCCAGATTTTTTCCACCCTGTACCCTTGGGCTTCCTTGGGGTTTGGGATATTCTCAACTGCCATGTTGAATACTGCATCATAAACAGGCAACGCCTTCCGCAGTTTCTGGTGGTCTTTGTTTTTGTAAGCGTCTAGAACGTCAGTGAATTTAATGCATTTCTGGCGGGCAATGCTCAAGGTGAAGCCCCACCCATGCAAGGCTGAACCGAAAGCAACACTGTTTTTTGCAGGGTCCACTTTCCACTGATCCTTGAATTTTGCCTCTGCGTAGAGTTCGATTAGGTTGTTGAAGCTGCTGATTATGTGGTCAAGTTTCTTTTCAATTTGTTCAGCGTTCAACTGCAACTCCGTGATGAGTCGGTCGATTTTGTTGATGAAGAGCACTGGGCGCACTCTTTCTTCAAGTGCTTGGCGAGTTACAATTTCGGTCTGTGCCATAATCTCTTCCACAGCATCCACAACTACAACCGCACCGTCTATGCTGCGTAGTGCACGGGTCACTTTCCCCGTGAAATCAACATGTCCAGGCGTATCAACCAAGTTAACTATAAACGAGTTCCCCGCGGTTTTGTAAAGCAAGCTGATGTTGGCGGTTTTTATGGTTATTTTCCTTTTCTGCTCTTCCTCAAGATAATCAAGAACCCGAGCGGAACCCGCCATTTTAGGCGACAGCAAGCCCGCGCCAGCCAGCATTGAATCAGCCAGCGTGGTTTTTCCATGGTCAATGTGCGCTATTATTCCCAAGTTACGGATGAACTCTTTTCTGCTCATCAGGTTTTGGATTTCGGCGATTTGCTTGAACTTTGGCATTTCTTAACACTCTTGAGGACAGAATTTTATGAACTAAGAGTTCTTATTAAATTTATAAGAATATCTGAGATATAGAAAGTTTGTTTGTGTATGACGTTTTCTGCGTCAAGCGTTTAATTTATATACGTTTACCTCCGCTTTGAAAGCAAAGGGGAAAATTGAAATGAACACCCGTAAGCTACTCATGGCTATTTCAGAAGCATTCATGATTTATGGTCTAATCATTGTTGGATATGGAATATTATCGATTCATGTGACAAAAACATGGTTCGGGGATTGGCATGTTGATAAACTTTTAGATTGGCTAACACTGGATGTGTTTATGATGATTAGTTTTGCTCTCTCTTTCGTCGGATTCATACTTTGGAGATACCTAAAATACACGGAAAAAACAACATAATTTTACTTTTTGGAAAAATGCCCGCTCCCATTACTGTATTGGGTTGCCTGAAAAGGAAGGAGCAGTCAGATTGAAAAGCCCAGTTATCGTGCCCGTAGAACAGTTGCAGGAAGAGCCTTACGCGTCTGTTCTTTGCTTCCCAAAACCCCGAGACGCCGAACTGCAAAGTCGCCTTGAAGAACTCAAAAACCACAAAGTCACAGCCGTAGAGTTCTCAGGGAAAGCAAGCGCATACGGTGTTCCTGTTCCCGTTTTGGGTAAAGGCTTCGTTGGCATAGTGGTAATCGCCCACTTGAACGGGCAGAGGGTGGCGCTTAAAATCCTGAGGGTAGACGCTGACCGCCCTGATTTGCTTCATGAAGCAGAAATGCTCTCCAAAGCCAACACTGCACAGGTGGGACCGAAACTGGTCGGGGCAAGCAAAAATTTCCTGTTGATGCAGCTCATAGACGGCGAGCTTCTTCCCCTGTGGCTTAAAACTTGTAAAGAAAAAACGCAGGTGCAGAAAGTTTTGGGCGCCGTTTTGGAGCAATGTTGGCGCTTAGACGACATAGGCTTAGACCACGGTGAACTTAGCAAAGCTCCTAAGCATGTTATCGTTGACAGAGAACAAAACCCTTGGCTAGTGGATTTCGAAACAGCAAGTGACGAGCGAAAACCCGCCAACGTCACTGCCCTATGTAGCTTCCTTTTTTCCAGTTCAGGCGAAGTCGCCCGAACAATCGCTGAAACTCTTGGGGAACGAAACAAAAAAGAAATCGTTAAGGCGTTGCGGAACTACAAGCAGTGCCGAACGCGCCAGAATTTTGACAGTGTACTGCAGGTTTGTCTAGGTTAGCTAAACGAGATTAAACTGCGATTTCATGTAGCCTTTTTTGTTTAATGGCGTCTTTGATTTCCACGGCTATGCGTCTGCCCATGTACATGTTTTCTCCATAGCGTAAGTAAGCGTACGGCGAAGTGCCTATGCCTATGTTTGTTCCAGCCACGATGCGCGCCGAAATCTCAAAAGTGAAAATCTTCAAGTCATCAGTTACAACAGTTTCTAAACAGAAAGGTCCAATTATGCCTGGCGGCGCCAGTTCGCGGGCTTTTTTGTGCACGTTGTCACCCATTCTCATCAGTTCAGGCAGCAATGATTCTCTTAGAACTATGGGGAAATTACCTACCACCGTGTAAGTCGGGTTCACATCCATCTCCAGTTGTTCGCTTGCTGGAATTTTGCCTATGGCGTCCACGGCGGACTCGTAACGCCTGTCCACTGCCAAAAACTCTACGTCATCCTTGATTATTGAGCTGAAGTAACTCGGGTAAACGTTTACACCCAACGCATACTCTTGCAGGTGAATCTTGTCTACATCTTCTTCTTGTAGGAGACCGCGTTTGACCATTTCGTTAAATTTCTTATAGAACGCTTTAGGCGAGTTAGCCAAGAAATATCCCCGTCCGCCTTTTGCTCCCTGCAGTTTCGCGATTACTAAACGGTCAATGTCTTTTGGCGTCTTGAATGTGGCGGGCAACTGGAGTCCTGCTTGGCGAAGCCATTCTTCTTGTTCTTTGCGGTTGGCTTCCCAATGGAGCAGTTGACGGTTTCCAAACATGGGCACGAAGAGGCTGTCGGTTAGTTCTTTGGTGCTGAGGTATGCTGTGAAGGAACCGTGTGGAATTAGAATTACATTCAGTTTCCGTAGTTTCTCTTGGAGTGACTCGTTTAGAAGTTCAGTGAAGTCTTTAACAATAATGAGTTCGTCTACAAGGGGGAATTTTTTGTACATTATGGCGTCTTTTTCCTTGCAGATGCACACCGTTCGGAAACCCTCTTCTTTGGCGCCTTTGAAAATGTTCAGCGAAGAATGAGAGCCCAGCGTGCCTATAGCCAGTTTGTTCATGTCATACTTTTCTAGTATTTTGCAGGTGTCCGCGCTATTTATCATGTTACCACTTCTTCAAGCCGCTTCTCTTTGATGGCGCGTTTAATCTCCATAGCCACACGTTTTCCCGGACCCACTTCCACGCCGTACTTGTATTTCATGTATGGTGATGTTGGCTCCACGCACGGGCAGCCGGGCACCCGTGGGCTGACATCGAAAACGTAAAACTCCAAATCCTTTGTCACCGCGCCTTGCAATGCGAATAAGCCAATCATCCCGGGCGGGTACTCTTTCTTGCACGCGTTAACGAAGCGCTCTGCCGCCTCAAATATTTTTTCCAGTTGGCTTTCACGCATGGTTACGCCCATGTGACCAATCTCGATGTTCTGCGTCAGTATCCCCAGTTCCAACTGCTCTTTAGCGGGCAGGTCTAAAACGCCGTCGAGGTCAGTTTGCACTCGCCTGTCGAAGCCTAAGAGGTCTATTTCGTCGGTTAGGGGTGACCAGAAGTAGTTAGCGTTGAACTTGGCGCCGATGATGTACTCTTCGATTACGGCTTGTTCCAGCGCTTCCTTGGTGATTATGCCTTTTTTTACTCGTTCTTCCGCTTTCTTCTCGTACTCCTCGGGTGACGAAGCGTAGAAAAATGCTCGCTCAATAGCGCGTTCCTTCTCAGGAACCTTAACGATGACGAGGCGGTCTATCTCCGCGGATGACTTGAAAGTCTTAGGCGTGAGTATCCCTGCTTTCTGGAGTAGCCAAAGCTGGTTCCGCGGGGTGTTGCGCTCTTCGGTTCTGAGCATATAACGGTTTCCCAAGAGGGGAACGGCGAATTTTTCTTCGATGGCTTCGTAGCCAGCGTACACTGAGAAGGAGCGGTTGGGCACGAATATGGTGTTGAGGTCGGTTAGTTGCTTCACTTTCTCTTCTTTGGTTATATCTGAGAATTTATCAACGAGCATGACGCAGTTGAACAGGTTACCATAATACCTGGTGTACGTTTTTTCTCTGCCCTTCTGGCAGACTACGACGGTTTCGAAGCCTTCCTGTTTGGCGCCTGAAGCTATCTCCAGCGCTGAGTGGCTGCCTAAGACGCCTATGCGCACTTTATTGGGGTCGTATGCTCGTAGTATTTCTTTGATTTTGTTTTTCATCATGTTACTCGCCCATGTAATCTTTGTACTTCCTGATGACTTCCGCCAGTTTCGGCGCCTCGAACAGTCCGCGGCCCGTTATCTCGTTTGCAGCCGACATGTACATCTCGCTAATAATCGCTTTCAACTGTCCGTCGAGTTTGGAGGGCTGCGATTTACAGAGCGCCTTCCAGTCTTTGATGCCGCGGGCTTCAGCCGTTTTCTTGGCTTCCTCTATGTCCTTGTACCATGGTGTCTTCTTGTAGAATTGTCTAGCCACTTCTTTGCTTACGTGGAAACCGTCGAGAGTGAACCTACACTCGTCAAGAGTTCCTACGACGTCAACCACCATGAGTCGCCTTTGGCTGTCGAAGGCCAACTCGATTTTTCCGTCTTCATTCACGAGTCCAGCCTTGGCGGCGATTTCGTTGATGGCTTCGTTCACCTTCGCGAGGACTACTTTTACTGCGGCAACTTCTATGTTTGTTAGTCCTGCTATTTTCGCGGCTTCCTCCCAGGTGACGTAGCGGTCGGTTTCTTCCAGTTTGGTGCTGGCGTCGAAGATGGGTTTTGCCAATCGCTCTCCCGGCTTAGGATAGTGGTCCAAGCCCAGGTCTTGCAGGGTTACTTTTCCCTGTTCCAGCCGCCTAAAAACGGAGGAGCCTTCGGGCAAACCGTTGCGGTAAATAATTTCAAGTGGAATTAGGCAATTTTTAAGGTCTGATGTGTACGCGCTATAATCGTAAAAGAGTTTTCCCTGTTCAACACGCGTTTCTGGTTTGTAAACGCTAACCAAGCCGACCTCCATCATACTCGACGGCTGTTTCAAGCTGTTGAAAGTGACAGTTTTCCCCCTCTCATCCACTAAGCCTCTGTAGTGGGTCATGAGGCTTTTCTCTTCTAAGCGTTCGAAGCAGTAAGCACCCATGAGGCACAGGGCTTCGCCTTTTCCGTCGACGTGGTCGGGCATTTCGCCCCAGTCAAAAACTGAATAACGATCGGAAAATTGGAATCGTCCAACGCCCATCTTTTCTTTGGTTGGTTTCTGGATTACTTCGAGGTCTTTGACGCTGCCCATAGTCAACACTCAACTTTCGCATTACTTAAAAAGTATTCTTCTTCTGCTGCTTATATCAATTTATTTCTTTTATCCGAGGCATCTTCGCAGTTTAGCAGCCTCTATGAGCGATTTTCTGGCTTCAGAGTCTTCGCGTTCCATGTAGGATATGAGGAAGTTGTTTGTGAAGTTCTCATGTCTCCTCTGAGTGGGAGTTCTTGGACCAAGTTTGACGTCAAGTTTGTCTTCAACGGTTTTAATGTCGGCGAGGATTCTGGTCAAAGCAAGTCTCAGTTTGTCCACGTCCATGCCTGCTCGCTCAGCGGTTTTTATGTGCATTTCCATGAGCATGTTGATGTTCTCCCAAGAAACGTAACCGCCGACTGTGGCAAAATCTTTTTCGAGGTTTACGTAGTGCCTTTGGACTATGCTCCATTCCTTATCGCTGAGGTCTTCCAAGACTTTGGCGCCTATGAATTCTGGCGGTATACCAATGCTGTAAAGCGAAGCAGCGAAGGGTATTGCTCGGGGTAGGCTGACGCCTGCGACGCTTCTGCTGTAACCGAAGAGGCCTATGTGTAATTTTCTGGCTCTTCGCTGCGGGACGTAGGGTGAAATGCTGTTCACGAATGGCGCTAGAACCTCGGCTACGCTCTCGTATTGGTGCCTGCACTTTTCAAGAATCCCGAGCAGCGCTTGTTCTTCATGTGGCTCAATACTTACTGGTTCTCCGTTGGGCAACCTTTCGTTAAGAAGTCGGACGAACTCTTTCACCTGTTCAAGGGGGTAGTCGTATCTGGCAGCGGATTGGACGGTGACCGTGGATAGCCCTTTGTACTCCTGTAGGAAGTTGTCGAGGTTTTCGGGTGACAAGTGCCCCCTGAAAGGTTTTGAACCAACGCCGATTATGGGATGTATCTCTACGTTTTGTTGGGTTTCAGTTTTCTTCAGTTTTGATAATGCTATTTTTGAGAGTAGAACGGCGCAGATGAGTCCGTAGTTTAGCGCTGGATCAGACCTTGCAATGAAAACACGGAGGTGTTTGGGTTTAACTGTATCTATGTATGGCTGGATTATGCGGTCAACGCTTATGAGGCTGTTGAAGTCTTCCACGAGGGGGATGACGCTTATTTTTTTAGGGTTGGTTGGGCCTATCCAGTCTTTTGCTTTCGTGGATTCATCGAGCATTGCTTCTTCGTCTGCCACTATGGCTCTTTGATAGTAGTTGAATAGCCAGATGGGTTCTCTGCCGTCCGTGGTGAAAGGCAGGATAACTTCAAAGATGGGCGTAACTTCCTTCTTGTAAAAGGAAGATGCAGCATCGTAGGCTATGGGTATGTTCTGTAGTGTTTCGACGACGACTTTTTTTTCCACAGCTTCAATTCTTGGGTTGGGAATTCTGTAGGTTAACCAAATATCGCTTCCTATTGTGTGCTCTTTGAAGTAGTCCCAGTGCTTGTCGAAAAGTTTTCTCACGACGCGTGTATCCGCGTCTTTGCCTTCAGAATCCCACATTACCTCTTGGCATCCAAGTGTCTGGTAAGCGTAAAACGCCTCGAAGACTTCTGCGTTGCCGTCGATGACTTCTCCAGCGCTCCATTCTGGAACGTTGACGTTGTCAGGGTGCTGAGTGGACATTGTGCGGGGGATTTTTCTTTCAGATTCAGGCGTCATGAATTACTCTCCGACATGCAAGTGAATTAAGAACTGTATGTAAACGCAAATTTGCCTATTTCATTCTTTTGATTGTCTCGTTGGCTCTTTCAATTTCTTCTTTCTTGGCCGACTGGTACTCCTTCACGAGTTTTTCCAATTTGGCATCCTCCACCGCGAGTATTTTTGCCGCGGCTAATGCAGCGCCTTCAGGCTCAATCGTTACTACCGTGCCTATGCCGCTTGGCACTCTGAGAGATGAGTAAATATCTGCTCCGCCATATTTCTCCGAGTAAGGCGGGCACGCGATAACTGGCTTTGTGGTGTTAGCGTCGACAAAAGCGCTCAGTGCGTTAGATCGCCCAGCAACAGTTACATATACGACTTTTTCATCTTCGAATTCTTTAAGGGTTCCCAGCACTTTTTCAGGAGTTTTGTGAGCAGAAGCTACGCGGAACTCGTAATCTACACTTAAAGTTTTCAGGGTTTTGGCTATTTCCCGGCAAAATTCTAAATCCCTTTCGGAACCCATTATTATGACTGCTTTTCCCGTCATGGTCATACACACTACAGTGCTAACTGTCAACTTGCTAATTAATTTTTAAATTGTTGACTTCCAGTTTCATGCTATAGCCAACCCTGCGTAATTTGAGCTTTTGATAGATGTCATGAGATCTATTCAGTATAGCGGTTTTTGTTTTGTGGGAACCGTAATTGATATAAACGGTTTTTCTAGAGTATCAAGAACGTGATGATTCAGAGTTTCGCGTTGGGCTTCGGTTGGTGGCAAACGTCTTAATCGAGTTAATAGCTCTTAGCGTTGTAGTCCTCGTCTTGGCAATATTACTAGATATAGTTATAGGTGATCCTTCTCCGAACAGCCCTTGGAGCGCTGCGTACAAGCTGCATCCGACCGTGTGGATGGGCAGGTTCACTAAGGCTTTGGAGTCTCGTCTGAAGAATCCAAATCCGCGAAGGGAGAAGTTTAACGGTGTCCTTCTCGGCGTGGCAGTTATTCTCACGTTCACGTTGCCTGTTTATTTTGGACTCTGGGCAATCTACACCTACTTAGGCGCAGTCTACACTTATCTTGGAATAATCGTTTACGCCATCGTCGCCATAGTATTATTGAAATTTACTGTCTGCATTAAACTTGAAACTGACTGGGCCAAAGCTGCAGCAAAAGCAATCGAATCAAACGACCTCCCCGAAGCAAGAAAATACTCACACTTCTCCCGTCGAGACTCCACAAACCTGACAGGCTCACAAATCGGCTCCGCAGTCATCGAATCCATGGCGGAGAACCTGATAGACTTCAAGCTTTCACCCATAATATCATACGCTCTCTTGGGCGTTTCAGGAGCCATCGCTTTCAGAGCCGTAAACACGCTAGACGGCATGGTCGGCTTCAAGAACAAAGAGCACATTAACACGGGATGGTTCAGCGCCAACCTCGACACCGTCATCAACTACATTCCCACAAGGCTAGCTGCAGTACTCATGGTAGCAGCCGCAGCAATATTGGGCGAAGACTACAAAAACGCGTGGAGAATCGCGCGTCGGGACCATGCTAAAACGCCAAGCCGCAATCACGGGTGGCCCATGGGCGCCATGGCTGGAGCATTGCGCGTGCAACTGGAAAAGCCAGGGCAGTACATACTTGGCGACCCTGCTGAGGAGTTGACCTCAAATAAGATAATTCGCGCGTTGAGAATTCGAGATGTCACTATAATCCTATGCATACTGCTCTTCTTACCTGTACTGTTTCTGATTAGGCTGTACGTTTTTCCCTATTAGGCGCAGAATGCAAAATATATTAATCAAAGTGCCTCGCTATGTTGGCTTAGAGATGCTCGTAGTAATGTTAGGTGTGGCTTTCCAGCGACACGAAGAGGCTTTTTTGTACAGTTTAAACGCTGAGCACGGTGGCTGCTAAGACATGCGTGTTTGCCTCATTAACCCTCCACGCATTCAACAGAAGCTCTGGGGAAAACCAGCCGCCTTCCAACCATTAGATATAGCGTACGTCGCCGCAGTACTTGAGAAAGAGCATGCCGTAAGCATCATCGACTGCCCAACAGAAGGCTGGAGAAACCTCCAAGAAATAGACGGCGTCAAATATCGGTTGGGCTTGACAAGCGAGCAAATCGCTGAACGCGTCAGAAGGTGGAAGCCGAACCTCGTAGTAATAACCGTTCCGTTTAGCGGGTGGTGGCAAACCGCCTTCGAAACTGCCTTTGCCGTGAAAAGCGTTGACCCAAACATAAAAACCGCATTTATCGGGCTGCATCCCTCAGCCAAACCGATTGAGAGTCTAGCACAGCCTAACATAGATTTTGTAGTCATAGGCGAACCAGAACTCACAGTTTCCGAACTGGCAAATGCGCTAGAGAAAGGCACTGCGGAAGACCTCAAAAAAGTGAAAGGACTCGGCTACACAAAAGATGGCGCAGTCATAATTACCCCGCCCAGACCAGTCATCGAAGACCTAGATTCCCTGCCTTTCCCCGCTAGGCACCTGCTGCCGATGAAAGAACTCTTCGCCGCCGTCAAACAAACGCCCATAAGAGGCGAAATACGCAAGCCATGCGCGCGAGTACTCACCAGCCGCGGTTGCCCCAACAACTGCATCTTCTGCAGCAACCACATCGTAATGGGCAAGAAATGGCGCGGCAGAAGCCCCGAAAACGTCGTCGATGAGCTTGAGCAGATAGTGCAAACTTACGGCATCAAGCAGGTGGACTTCGAAGATGACAACTTAACCTTCAACAAGAAGCGGATGGAAGCAATCTGCGACCTCATTGTCAAACGCGGTTTGGATATTGAATGGTACACTCCCAACGGCGTCCGAGCAGACGGCTTAGACGCTAATCTTTTAGCGAAAATGCGAAAGTCAGGCTGCCAACGCATCATGGTGGCGCCCGAATCTGGCGTCCAACGCGTCGTGAACGAAATAATCAAGAAAAACCAAGACCTAAAAAAAGTCGAAGAGGCCATCGTCAACGCCCACAAAGTCGGAATCAAAGTAAGCTGCTTCTTCATAATCGGCTTCATAGGCGAAACCAAAGAAGACATGCAAGCCACCATAAACTACGCCTACAAACTGCGGCAACTAGGAGCCGACCGCTTCTACTTCAGTTACGCCACGCCGCTGGTTGGCACGGAGCTCTTCAAGCAGGCAGAAGAAGGCGGCTACTTGCGTCCTGAATTTAGCGACGAAGCCTTATCATGGGCTCAACCACTCATTGAAACGCCCGAGTTCACAGCCGACGACCTGCGCGAAATCTGCGCCAAAGCCATGCTGGTGAATCCAACGCTTAACCGCGACAGATTCGTGCGTGCCCTGCGGAATCCAAAGAAAGCGCTTAACGTTTTGATTGGCAGGACCCGAATGACTTACAGGCAGAAACCTTCACGCAAAAACTAATCTGCGCCGAAAACCAGCACAGCTTTTTGCAAAGTTGTAGCAAGTGCCACTGATTATAAACGCTTAAAACTTCTCTAAAACCAGACTATGAACCGCAGAACATAGGCGAGAAAATAATGAAAATTCAGAATTGGGCTTATAAGGTACGTGACAGGTAGTTCATATGGGTGAACTGTCTCAAAACTGACGTTTTTGTCTCTAAATTGCAGAGTTTATTTCAAACAGCTGATGCTGAACCCTTATAAATTGACAAGTTCAAACCAGCCGAAGTGAATTTGGAGACAGAGCGAGATAAGCCAAAATTTTAAATATTGAATGCCAACAAATGGGCTATCAGTTGTAATAACTAATGGAGAGAAAAAAAAATGAAATATCAAAAAAACAAAAAAGTATCAACGATCGCGTTGATTCTGATTCTGGCATTGCCTATCTCTTTTATCTTACTGTCTACCGCAAATGCTCACACACCGCCACAAACGTATCCAACATTCGCCTATCTTGCCATTTCGCCAACCCCCGTAGGTGTAGGCCAAAGCGTTTACATTATAATGTGGGTTTCACCTAATCCGCCGACGGCAGCGGGTTTCGGAGGCGACGTATGGCGCGATTTTACAGTGACAATCACGAAACCTGATGGACAAACGCAGACACTCGGCCCGTACAATTCTGACGCTACAGGATCAACATTCGCCAGCTACACCCCTGACCAAATCGGAAACTACAAAATCGAGTTCAATTATCCGGGGCAAGTGCTGTCCCTATACAATCCCAGTGGAATACCCGCTGATGTAGCTTCGCTAAAGTCGCTTTCTGCGCGACTGGGTCTACCGGACAAGACGCAATACATCAACGATACTTTTCTACCGAGCAGTAGAACAGAATTCCTAACGGTAACGCAAGAGCAAATAGCCAAAATCCCCGAGACTCCTCTGCCGATAGGTTACTGGACGCGCCCGATATACGGTCAGAACTCAGGTTGGGCCAGTATGGCATCAAACTGGCTAGGCGGAGCCGCAATTGGAGGAACCGGTAGCCTTTGGCAGGCAGGAGCTGGACCTAGCAGCCCGCACATACTGTGGACAAAGCCAATCGAGACTGGAGGCGTCGTCGGAAACATGCGAGCATTGGGAGTTGAATCCTACACAATCCCTGATGTAGGCTTTTACTCTGGCGGCTCATACGAAGGCAGATTCGCCAATGCAATGGTCATTAACGGAAAACTATACTACGCAGAACCCTTAGGTCATTCAAACGCCGGCGCGGGATACACTGCCGTTGACTTGAAAACAGGCGAGGTCGCATGGCACAGTGATAACATCGCATTCACTGCGGGGAGCATACCTGGTGTCGGACCAAACAACGTTCTGGTACCCTCATTCGGACAAATCTATGATTACGAGTCTCAGAACCAGCACGGTGTCGTCGGCAGCATATTGTGGGCAGTTACTGGCACTACATGGAGCGCTTATGATGCATGGACTGGAAAATGGCTATACAACTTGACTGGTGTCCCTAACGGTTTCACCGCATACGATAATACGGGAGCAATAGTACGTTATGTGCTCAGCTACAACAAAAACACGCGTTCAGGAACGCTCGCATTGTGGAACAACACTCAACACAACGCGGGATTAGAACTGACTTCTGGAGGAGCCAACGAAAGCGTGGCAGCAACTACTGAAGCTTATCAGTGGAGACCAAACGGCAAATCAATTAACATGGGCCAACCATATGCATATTCATGGAACGTGACAATAACAGCTGATCTGTCAGGACTAGGAAACCCCACCATAGTCAAAGTTCTCCCTGGCGACATAATACTGGGCACAAGCACTCCACAAATAGCTGGCTTCTTCGGAGTCGGAGTCGACATCACTCCAAAACCTTTCACAATATGGGCGATAAGCGACAAACCGGCAACCAGAGGTCAGCTGCTGTGGATCAAGAACTACACGGCGCCAACTGGCATCAGTCGAACCTTCATGAACAGCCCAATAGACAATGTGAACCGCGTGTTCTTCACGCAAGACACAGAGACTTTCGAGTGGATAGGCTACAGCTTAGACACGGGCGATATCCTATGGGGACCAGTTAAGGGAGCGACACGTGACTTTTCATATTACGGCAGTGGACTGGGTGGCGGTCAGGTAGGCTTCACCGCTTACGGCAACCTCTACACTCAAGGCTTTGGCGGAGAAATCTGTGCTTTCAACGCGAAGACCGGCGAATTGATTTGGAAGTTCAACAACACAAACAGCGGCATTGACACGGTCTGGGGCTATTACCCCATCTTCATAGCTGCAATTGCCGACGGAAAAATCTACGCCTTCACCAACGAACACTCCCCCAACTACCCGCTCTACAAAGGCGAACAAATCTATTGTATCGACGCATACACAGGCAACGAAATATACAGAATGCTAAGCTGGGCTGGCCAATCCGGAGGTCCGGGAACTTCAACCAGTGTTCTGGCAGACGGAGTCTTAGCATACTACAACTACTACGACAACTCAATCTATGCAATCGGCAAAGGCCAGAGCGCCGCTACTGTTACTGCATCGCCAAAAGTCACTGCTGCAGGCGCTAGCGTACTAATCGAAGGCACAGTTACCGACCAAAGCCCAGGAGCCGCTGGCACACCAGCAATCGCTGACCAAGACATGAGTCCATGGATGGCGTTCCTATACATGCAACAAGAACGTCCAGCAAATGTACATGGTGTACCAGTGAAACTGGTAGCAATTGACGCAAACGGCAATTCACAAGACCTAGGCACTGTCACAAGCGACTCAGGTGGCCTGTTCAAGAAAGTTTGGACACCATCAGCCGCAGGCGAATACACAATCGTAGCGACCTTCGCAGGCTCTGAATCCTACGGCAGCTCATACGCAGAAACCGCAGTAGGCGTATCTGCCTCTGAAACAACCCCAGAAACAGCGCCCGCTTTCAGCACCGTCGATATAGCCATAATCGTAGCAGTCTTCATAGCTATCCTAATCGGCATAGTCAACTTGATGTTCGCCAAAAAGACACACAAGTAAACCACATCCTTCCCCTTTTTCTTCTTTTTTTGTTTCTGAATCCTCAACTGATTAAGAAGGCAAGAAAAATACGGTATCTGCTTATTTTGCTGTCAAAAGCTTGAAACCCTGTTTCAAAACTTTGAAGGGGCCTTCGCGCCTGATTTTCCAGAGAATTCTTTTAGGTGATCTGTGGAATTCTTTGTGGAAGCGCCTCTGGATCTCCACCAGCTTTTTGAAGTCGAACTCTTCCGTTTTAGCGGCCAGCAAGAAATCATCCAACTTATCATAACTGTTGCTTTGCAGTATTTCCTCGTAGAGGCTGCTGTCTGGATAAGCGATGAAAATGTTGAACTGGCACAGGTCTGGGTTCAGTTTTTTGGCGAACTTGAGGGTGGCTTCCATGTCTTGTATTGTTTCGGTGGGCACGCCTAAGATGAAGCTGCACGCGATTTGTATGCCTTCTTTTCGGCACATCTTGAACGCCTGCTCCGTCTGCTCCAACGTGATGTACTTGTTGATTCTCTCCAAGATGCGAGGTGAGCCTGATTCGACGCCGAACCAGATGGTTTTGCATCCTGCCTCCCGCATCTTGACGAGGAGTTCCCGCGAAATCATGTCCGCTCTGGTGTCGCAGATCCATTGAATGTCAAGTTTCTCTTTTTTCATGAGGTCGCAAAGTTCAATTGTTTCTTTCTTTCGGATGGTGAAGTTGTCGTTAATGAAGTAAATGCCCTTTGAGCCGTACTTGTCGATCATAAACTTGATTTCTTCTACAACTCTGCATGGGCTGAAGAAGCGGCATGCTGGTCCCCACATTTTTCTGGTTTCGCAGAAGGCGCAGTTGAATGGGCAGCCTCGTATTATGCTCATGATGTCCACGGGTTCCACGCCTAGGAACTCCATTTTCCTCTCGTACAGGTGCATAGGCAGCAAGTGCCTTGCGGGAAAAGGAATCTCGTCCAAGTTGCTGATGAATTTCGGGGTGTTTTTCAGTATCTTACCGCCGCGTTTGTAGGCGACGCCTGCAATGGCTCCAAGGACTATACCTTTTTCGCCTTTCGTGATGTATGTTGCAAGTTCCACCATGGCGCGTTCGCCTTCACCCATGACTACATAGTCGATTTCTGGGTGTTGGAGCATGCTGTCAGGTACGTAGGAAGGATGCCAACCGCCTACAACTACCTTGCAGGTCGGAACGGTCTCTTTTATGGCAGCGGCGGTTTCTACGCACTTGTGGTACGTTGCGGAACTGCACGTTATGCCTACTATTTCAGGATTAAGTGATTTGACCATCTGTTTAACTTCGTTAATCGGCTTCTTGAGCAAGTAGTTATCAAGGACTTGTACTTGAAAACCTGCTTTTTCCAAAGCCGCGGCGACATAGGATAATCCTAGGGGTGGAAACTTTCTTCCAAGGTACCACGGCGCGTTTTCTGGCGGAGCAGTGGTCATCAACAAAATCAAACTGTGCTTCTCCTCGTTAGATTATTTCCCCATTCCCATAGAGATAGGGATATTCATGTCAGCCAAAATATAAACGTGTTTCCTTGATGTTTCTGTGAGACGGATGTGAAGAAAAAGTTGAATTGATGCCGCTGGAACTTGTCCGGTGGCTTAACTGAGTAGTTGGGCGACGAAATCTGCGCTGCGCGCGTTGAGGTCTTCACCAGAGCCAATTTTTGCTACAGCACTGAGGGTTAACGGGCTGTCACTTGGGAGGGCTGCTACTTCCTTCGAAATGAGCGTTGTGTCGTTTGTTTCCTGTGGACCTCCTCCGCTTCCGAACACGCCGATTCTAACTCCTTGTGCAGGGCTTAAGTTGCTAAGGAAGGTTTTGACTGAACTAGTTGGAGCTCCAGCGTAGATGGGTCCGCCGACTACTATGATGCTGTAACCTGAAGTGTCTGCTGCAGTTGAGCTTTTGATGCCTGCCAAATCAACAACGTAGCCCTCAGCTTGTAAGGCGGTGGCTATTTTGGAGGCTACCTCTTTTGTTGCTCCACTTAAGCCTGAGTTGTAAACGACGAGTGCTTTGCCGACGGATGCGCCGATTGGGGTCAAGGTTTCTGAGCCTGTGGCGGTGTAAGCCGCAACGTCCAAGAACACTATTGCGCCAAAAGCTACTATCACAATTATTAGTACGGCGAATATGGCGAGGATGATTTTGAAGAGTTTTCTCATGTTGTTTTTCCTCTTTTAATTTTGGAAATACCTTGCAGGCTATTCCTATTTAAGACCATCTATGTTAACAGACAATTTCCTGCTGTTTACCCAAGAACTCTCTTATGTTAACTTTTGAATTTTCTCTTTCAAAACGTTTACGAGTTTCAAGTTATCCGCTGCTGACCTGACGGTCACTCTGAAGTAGCTGTTATCTAATCCCACGAAAGTGCTGCAGTCCCTGATGAGAATGCCCTCTTTTGCCATCTCTTCCCTCAGTGCCGTTGACGTGAACTTCGGGTCCAAGATTTTCACGAGCAGGAAGTTTGTTTCAGACGGAAACACATGTAACCCGCCGATTTCGTTGAGCATTTTGGCAAGCTGAGCTTTCTCCTTTGCAATGGAGAGTTTCGTGTTTCTAATGAACTCAGTGTCTTTAAACGCTGCCAGCGTTGCGAACCCAGCTAAGCTGTTGATGCTCCACGGTTGCCTCACAGTTTGCAATGTGTCTATGAAACTTTCAGCCCCTACGCCATAGCCAAAGCGCACGCCTGGAATTCCATAGAATTTTGTAACCGACCTGATCACGAAGAGATTCTCATACTTCTTCACGTAGCCCGCCACGGTGGTGCGGTCGCCTTTCTCAGTAAATTCAATGTAATTCTCGTCGATACTAACGATGATATCTTTCTTTTGGCAGAACTCAGCCAGGTCCAAAATCGTTTCTCGACTGTACAGCGTTCCTGATGGGCTGTGCGGATTGCAGATGTATATTATCCGAGTGTCTTCCGTAACCGCCTTCTTCACGCTCTCAGTGACTAGCGCAAAGTTTTCAGGTAGTTGAACAAAAATTGGTTCACCGTGCACTCTTAACACCGCTTTTTCGTACTCGGTAAATGATGGCACAGGTATTATGGCTTTGAAGTTGCGCGGGAAAACCTCCGTGAGCATGTAGATGAGCTCAATTGAACCGTTTCCTAATATGATGTTTTCAACGCCGACGCCGTGTCCGACGTACGCGGCAATTTCCGTTTTCAACTCCACTGGGTTTGGGTCAGGATAAAACTTGATGAGTCCAGCGCATTGTTTGATGGTTTCTACTGCTTTAGGTGAGGCTCCTAGAGAATTTGTGGGCGCACTGAAATCTAGCACTTTCTCTAAGGGGATGTTGTATTTTCTGCTGAAGCCCCAAACGTCTCCGCCGTGGCTTACAAACCTCTTTTTCTTACAAGAACTCGCCAACTCTTTTTTCCTCCATCAAACGTGCTATTTCTTTCTCTATTTTCCACTGTGCCTTGAAATGAGCGTTATACAGATTTATGATCTTGTAGAGCCAGTAGATTACTCCCACGCCCAAAGTAACTATGGTGATTAACGCATATTTTTTTATCGGTATAGTCTGCGGCATAAACATACGTTCTGGAAACGCGCTTGCAAGAAATGTCTCCTGTCGTTTTTCGTGGGTGAGCAGGTCCTTAGACATGTAATAGACTATGGCGAATACTGGAATAACGAGGATAATTGAGGCAGCCCATGCTTTCGCGTTCATTTCCCGCGGAATACCTGAAGTTGCAGGCGGTTCTTTTCCTTGTTTCCTTAAATGCTCTGAAATCTGCTTTTCGACATCAGCCTCTCGACGAAAATGCCTGTTCCTGCTATCAATCAGGCGATAGAACATGGGGAAAAACGCAACGCCATAAGTTGCTATCGACGCCAAAAACCACATGGAAAACCACGTTACTCTTTCCGTTTCTGTTCTTCCAAGCATGTTTGTTTCCAGTCTGCTCGTCAATTCTTTCTCAAGCGGAGGCTTGATAGTACAAACAGCCAAAGTTTATAAATTATTTCATTCAGCATGTTAACCAATATGCAAACCGATGGCAAGCTGCTTTCCGTGGTAGTTCCCGTATTCAACGAGGAACCAACCGTAGGCAACGTTATCGGTCGCTTGAAAACCGTCCTGCAGGAAACTGGCTTTAAGTACGAAATAATTGTGGTTGATGACTGTTCTCGAGATAGATCAGTGGAAGTTGTCCAAAGCCAGCAAGTCGCGGTTTACCAGCTGAAACAGCACATGGGCAAAGGCTACGCGTTACGCGTAGGCTTCGCAAAAGTAAAAGGCGACGTAATAGCCACTATCGATTCAGACGGGTCACATCGCCCCGAAGAACTGCCCCTCTTGCTGAACCCCCTAATTCGCGGTGAAGCTGACCTCGTCATCGGCTCCAGATTCTCAAACGGCAAATCAGTCTCAACCAAGGGACTCAACCAGGCAGGAAACCGACTTTTCAACGCATTAATCCAAGTCCTCATCAGAAACGCGGTTTCTGACTCCCAGTCGGGCTACCGCGTAATGACAGCGCAGGTTCTAAGAAGCATGAGTTTGAAGTCGGGGGAGTACGAGATAGAATCCGAAATGCTTGTCAAAACTGCCCGGAAGAGCTTCAGGATTAAAGAGGTGCCGATTAGTTTTGAGCAGCGAACGTACGGCACATCTCAGATTGACCCCCTGATGGATGGCATCAAGATTCTCTTTTCCATAGTTTCAGCGTATTTGAGGAGCTGATGAAGCGCGATGGCTGCTGTCTCTGCTCCAAAAATTTCGATAATTGTCGCCTCTCGCAACAGCGAACAAACCATCAACGAGTGCCTCAAAGCCATTTTCGAACAAAATTACCCCAAAGGCTCGATGGAAGTAATTGTGATGGATGGCTGCTCCACGGACGCCACCGTGAAAATAGCCGAAAAGTACCCAGCCCATGTAATCTCTATGCCTCTTAACGCCGCTGCAGCGTACAACTACGCCCTGAAAATCGCAACCCACGACATCCTAGGATTTGTTGATGCAGATGCGAAGGTGGAGCCTGAATGGCTAAACAAACTCATAACGCACTTGGATGACCCGCGAGTGGCTGGGGTGAGCGGCGGCATCGAAACTTGGAACGCTGAGAACCCGTGGGCGCGAAGCATAGGGTACGAGATCAAGAACAGGTACAGCCGCATACAAAAGTACGCCGCGCGCATTGCCACCATGAATCTCCTGTTGAAAAAAAGTGTTGTCGAAGAGGCTGGGGGTTGGGATGAGAACTTGCCCAGCCAGTACGACACAGACCTAGGTTTCAGAATAACCAGCAGAGGCTACAAAATCGCCTTTGAACCAGACGCCAAGTGCTACCACTTTAACAGGCCCACGGTGCGGGCTTACTGGCGACAGCAATTACAGTACGGCAAGAATACTACTAAGCTGTACTTTAAGCATTCAAACTTGATTAAGGGAGACGAGATAACGGATTTGGGCATGAACATCCAACCAGCCTTGCTTCTTGCAGTCATAGCCCTATCCCTCTTGGGGATTGCGGAAGTGCTGAGACCGTTTTGGTACGTTTCAGGTGCACTTTTAGCCTTTATTTTCGTTTACTACGTGTTTTCCGCGGTTAAGGTCTCGGTTAAGTTCAAGGACTGGGCTGCCATGCGATTGGTGGTGCTCTACTTCGTCAGAGCTTTCGCTTGGCTTGCTGGCGCCGCGATTACCGCAGTTAAATTCGTAACGGGTGATAGGAGGTAACAGGGAAAAATGACTAAGGTGTGTTTCATCTCTCCTGAGTACCTTCCGTTGTCTGGGGGAACGGGAGCTTACGTTTACTACCTTTCCAAGGAGCTCATGAAGCACGGCTACTCCGTCTACATAGTCACGGGTTACGAAGAAGCCAAAGATGTCAAAGTCAATGACAAACACTCCGTTTTCTTCCTAAAAATCCCGAAGACTCCTATCGTGAAATCGTTCATGTTCGCGGGTTCCTCCTTCAGGAAACTGAACCGCGTCCGCGATAGCATCCAAGTGGACATTGCGCATGCTAATTTGCCGTTGGTTCCGAACTTCGCCGTTCCCTTTAATTTCGGAAAGACGCTGATTTCCACGGTGCATTCAACATGGAAAGGCGAGGCAGAAGCCATCAAGGGCGAGCCGTACAGCAGGCTTAACCCGAACGAGAAGTTCATGGTGAGCTTCAACTGGTTTCTGCGCATCTTTGAGGAAAAAATGTTTGAGCGCTCAAACAAGCTTATTGCAGTGAGTGACTTCACCCGAAGAGAGCTCATGCATTACTATAAGGTTAAGGAAGACAAGATTCGTGTTATCCACAACGGCGTAGACGTTGACAAGTTCAAGCCCGCAAGTGACAAGCGCAAAGCGAAAGAGGAGCTCGGCTTCAACCCTGACGATATAGCTATACTCTCTGTGGGACGGTTGTATGCTCGAAAGGGCTTGTTTACCCTCATCGAAAGCATGCCCGCTGTGGTTAAGCGATTCAGGAACGCCCAGTTCATTATCTCAGGCAAAGGGCAAAGCAACGAGATGAAGAAACTCGTAAGCCAAGCCACAAGGCTCGGAGTAAAAGACAACATAATCTTCACTGGTTACTATCCCGATTCTAAACTGCCTAAGCTTTATCAGGCTGCGGATGTTTTCGCTTTCTCCACGTTCTATGAGCACCATCCCTTCGCCGTTTTAGAAGCGCTCGCAACAGGCTTGCCCGTAGTAACAACGAACGTAGGTGGCATTCCTGAAACAATTGAAGATGGCAAAAACGGCTTCTTATGCGAGCCCTTCAACGCAAAGCAACTTTCCGACAGGGTTTTGTTTTGCTTGGAGCATCCTGCTGTGGCTTCAGAAATGGGGTTCCGTGCCCGAAAAACAATTGAAGAGCGGTTTGACTGGCGCCTAATTGTGAAGAAAGTGCTAAAAGTTTACGATGAAGCGCTGAGCTAGCCCACTTCTATTGGCTTGCCCCTGTACGCTACGGTTACCCTCTGGAAAAGCTTAACCACATCCAGCGAGCAGAAAAATAATTTCGTCAAAAACTCGTGCTTGTAGATTTCCATCTGCGCTTTCACGGGCAAGTCTATTCTCGGGCGCTCAAACCTGCGGGCTACCTCATGCACCTGCAAGCCCTCTACAGCGATTGCTTCTTCATGAAGACCCGTTTTTCTTGCTATGTAGTTCAGGTAACTGATTTCTTCTAAGCTTAAACCCATAATTTTTGACGCGATCACGTCAGTGGCTAACGCATCATTGCTGGTTAACATCAGGTTCATGTTGACGGGTTTTCCCTTTGTCGGACCGTTTCCTTCCAACGCGACTCTTGCATCCATCACCGTTAATTGTGGCTTGAGGATGCTGTAAAGCCGATAGAAAACCTCTGGTAGATAGGGGTGCAGGTAGATGCGTTTGTTGCTGGGTACGCAGCCGAAGAGGTTTTTTATGGCTCCGCTGTACATGGTGAACTCGTGAGTTTTCATAAGCGCCAAGTCAACCACGGCGTCTGCTTCCAGCACGGTTTTGGGCAGAAAAAGCATCTTCACGGGGCTGCCGCTGTTTTCGAATTTTACTTTTACAATTTTGTCGTCTGAAAGGTTAACTACGGTGCCGCCTGCTTGCTTTACGGCGGTTTCTATTCCGGTCTTTTCGAACGCCGATTGGCATGGGTAATTGAATCCGTTGGATTCGCCAACTATTACTTCTTGGGTGTCGTCTCGAAGCAGACCAACCAAATCGTGTATTAATGCAGGGTTTGTTACCACGCCAGGCACGTATTCGGGGTGGCTCATGTTCGGCTTCACAAAAATCTTACGTTTCCCACGCAGCCCCGCGTCTTTCACTGCTTCCTTTAGGATTTCAGTTATGCTTTCTTTGGCTCTGAATATTTTGACGGTTTTCTGCTGCATCTCAGGTGCTCCCCGTCTCTTTAGCTAGTATGCAGCCTGGGTCGGAAGACAGGAAGTCGTCGTGGTAGACGTTTGCTCTTGCCCTGCATCCGCCGCATATGAACTTGTAACTGCACTTGCCGCAGGCACCCTTCAAGTTACCCCTGTCCCGCAGCGCGTTAAAGAGTTTGCTGTTCAGCCAGATGTCAGCAAACTTTTCGGTTTTGAGGGTGCCCACGTTTACGGGGAGGAAAACGCATGGGTGCACATCGCCCTGCGGAGACAGCGAACAGTAAAGCCTGCCTGCGCCGCATCCGCCTATGAAATCCGCCAAGGGCACGGCTTTCTTGCTTACTTTGGCGGTTTGCATGTGCGCCATGGACATGGTTACTTCTCCTGTGCCGCTTGGTCCTTGACACTGCAGGGCTACGCGGGCTAGCTGCGGTGCGGTGGTTAAAATGGTGGTCTTGCAGCCTTTTGACATCCTGTTTAGCAAGTAGCGCATGAGTTTTTCTCTTTCTTCCGGCGTGAGGTCTTGGTCGTAATGCTCTTTTCCCCGTCCAGTCGGAATGAAGTTGAAGTAAGTGAACCGTTCCGCGCCAATCTCTTCTGCCAAGTCCAGAATCTTGGGTATTTCTTCAAGGTTGCTTTTGGTGGCTGTTGTGGCGATGCAAGCGCACAAATCCGATTCCACACAGTTCTTTAAGCCTGCGACTGCCTTGTCGAATGCGCCTGTTACGCCTCTGAATGTGTCGTGGGTTTGGGCTGTAGCGCCGTCTATGCTTATCTCCACGTAGTTTATCTTCGTCTGCTTTAGTTTTCGCACGTTTTCTTTAGTCAGCAGTGTACCGTTTGTGGCTACGGAAACGTATAGTCCGCGTTCAACAGCGTGGCTTGCCACTTCAAAGAAGTCTTTCCGAATGAGGGGTTCGCCGCCTGAAAAGGCAAGCGCGGTTACTCCTGCATCGGCGAGCTGGTCCACGACTTCTAATGCTTCTTTTGTGGTGAGTTCCTTCTCTGAAACGGCGCCTGAGTTTGAGTAGCAGTGCTTGCAGCTTAAGTTGCATTTGTGCGTGAAGTCCCATACTACGAGGAACGGCGCGTAAATGCTAAGCGGCTTCCTTATGCCAAAGTAACTGAAAGAACGCGCTATGTTGAGGACTGCCCTCCGCGCGTACGGGTCAGCCAGAAGCTTTTCCACTTTCTCCCTCTTCACGGACAGGCTTCTTCTGAGGAATTCTATCCAGAACCTAATCATCTGCGAATAGAAGCCACTGCATTTCTGGCATTTTAGGTCGGTTTTCCCCACGTAATCATCCAATGCCGCTTCAAGGACTGTTCGGTTGCATTTGGGGCATTTTTTCAGGGAGAGCTGTAGCATTTTCTTGGTCATGGGCAGAGTTATTACTGCGTTCCAGAAAGTGTCGTGGCTCAGTAAACTCATCAGATTTCCCCTGAAGCACGGAACATTTGTATTAAAATGGCTGTGGGATTGTGTTAAAGATTTCCCTTAAAAGGCAACAACCGTGAGAACATGTGGGTGTATGAAATTCATTTTTTGTTGAGTGTTTTTTTTCATAAATTCTGTGCAAAACTTTGTTTTGAATTATTCTTTTATGCTTTACTGGGGAATATTCTGAATCGTAAGTTTATTAAGTGAGCATCGCCATAAAAAGTTGGGGATTTTATGAGTGCAGAAATCCCGAAAGAAGAACTTTTTGAACACGTAAAAATATCGGCAACCATAGAAACTTCCGCAGGCACACCAGGCGTTGAAAACTGGTTGAACGCGCAGATTTCGAAGCTTCCGATCAGCATTTTCGACATAAATGGCAAGGTTCTCTTCTACGACTACCCCGTTAAAGCAAGAGGCGGCGTCATGGGTTACGTGAGAGCTAACTTCCGCAAGAACCTCGGCGCACCAATAGTAGCTTACGAACTCGGACCAAGATACTGGGACTTCAAAACGGCAGTAAACAAGCTAACCCCGATGTTTAAGCAGAAATTCCCCAAGCTTAAAGTCACGAATACCAAACTCGTCTGCTACAGCTATCCTAAGCTAGGCATAATGCTTCAAGCTGTTGACCCAAGCGGCGCAGTATCCCGCCACATCTTTGATGTTGCAAGCCTAGAACTAGTGCCTGAGAAAAAAGAAGGGCGCGGAAAAGAGGGCTTCTATGCTTGGTCTTTTCTGGAGTCAGTCAATGAGCAAATGAAAACCAATAGGCTAAAAATATTCAACCAGATCAGCAAAAAGCATAATGAGATTCCAGTTGCGGAACGAGAAGCTATACTTAAGGCAACAACCTTCGCGAAATATGTAAAGTCACCTTACGTCATTGACCGAATTGCTCTCTTCAAGACAAAACTGCTCCAGTACTGCACACACTACGACTACAATGAGGCACGTTCGCACCATTGTTTCGTTCTACACGCTCAGCAAAAAAACGACTATTGCGCCGTAGCCACATGCCAAATGATACTTTGCTACTACCGCTACTACTACACTCAGGACCAAATAGCACCTGCCCTCAATTACGCACCTGGCGGCTGTCCCTCCGACCAATCAGCAGGTTACGAACAACTAACATGCAATCATTTGGACGCAACTTATGACACCACACCGACCTTCAGCGAAGCCAAGACTCAAATCAACCAATTGCATCCTTTCAAAAGCGGTATTTCAGGTCACGCCAGAGCATGTGCCGGCTACAGCTACAATATGTTGTTTGGAACCAATCGCCTCTACATATATGACCCATGGCCGTGGAACGCTGACTATAAACTGGGTGGTGCAGTTTATTGGGAAGACTGGGACTCCATACCGCACACCAACTACGTGTTCACAAAGTTGACGTGTCCATAAGGAGGTAATCCTCTCCCTGATCCAAAATCGCGAAAGAATAACAAAAGTAATAAAGAAGGCAATGAGCCTAAGTCCTGTCTTAGATGACCCTACGTTCTCAACAATTCGACGTGCGACCATAGGAATTCCAATATTAGTCAGGAGCCCCGAAGGAAAAGAAGCCTACTGGTTTGTTCCTCTAATCACTGGAACCAAAGCCAGCGGATTTGCACGCGTGGACAAGAACCTAAGAGTTAGCCAGGTCGGTCTGTTCGGCGCAAATCCCGACGATCAGGGAAGCTGGATCGATGTCTCCTTCTTCGAGAGACCGCCTCCCGAAGCCATAAATTCAATCAAGGCCCGATATCCCGAAATGGAGATGTCGGTGCCCTTTTTCTCTTATGACCAAAGTCCAGCGAAATGGGGGTGGATAGTGAAGCTGAAAGATAAACGTATGATAACCATCTTCATTACTCCTGGAGGTTGGTATGAGCAGATTGAACGCAACGCCAATATCGAGGGTTGATATGCGCCATTCAAAAACTTGATTTGCGCTCCAGCACTTGCATACAGCCGGCAAATTTTTTTGAGCAACAGAACTGAAGCCAGTTACCTATACGTCGAATCTTTTCATAAGTGGTTGGTCTTTTCCTAGTGGCTATCTTACTATACTCGTAGTAACCTCTCAGTCAACTTCAAGTCTACACCACAGTAGATTCTATAAATAGAGGGGGTATAGTCTCCAAGAGCAGCTAGTCCTTCTTCGATTCTTGCATCATCTTCTCTGCAATCTCCAAATCTTTCAAAGTGTTAATGTTCAAGAGCACTTCAACGTCTTCGGCTATGATGGCGCTTGTTTCGATTTTTCTTTCCCCCTGAATTTTCGCGCCATTAACGATGTTGACTCCTGAAACCGCGTACCAAACGCCTCCATACTCATCCGTACTCGAAACCGACAAACCCATCTTTTTACGCTTCTCAATCGGCACGAAAACCGCCAAAAAATCCTTTCCGCAACCCTCAAAAGCGCTTATAACTTTGTCGAGGAATTTTCCCGTTACGGCTGGCAAATCAGCAGGAATAGTCAAAACTGGACCCAGCAAATCAGCTTTAAGAACAGCTTGTTTCAAGTCATCATGGTAACCCTTCGCATCCGTCCGCAAAACCTTCCAGCCTTTGGTTACGCAGCGTTTCTCGGTTTCAGGCGTATTCTCGCTTGTAACAACGTAAACTTCACAAACTTTCTCGGCGGATTTTGCGGCTTCCACAACCCAATCAACAAGCGGCTTACCCAGAAACGGCAACAGTGGCTTCTCAACTGGCATCCCCATCCGTTTGCCTTTGCCACCAGCCATAATCAACGCAGGAACCTTCATGGAACCAACATCCCTGCCAACAAAATCGACAAGCTTGCTAAAAGAACCAGCGTCAAAGCCCTAGCAGCCTCATTCGTAGCACCAATCATATCACCAGACACTCCACCGAAAACGCTCTTTGCCACTCTCTCCATGAAAAATCCAAAAAGAACAGCGACCAATACTACGAGCACTCCAGCCAAACATAGAAGCGCATAACCAATCAGGAAAGAAATCACATAAGCGACGATGTTAAGTCTCCTTTTCGCATGTCCAAGAAACCTTGCACCCAACCCTTCATGCGCTGGCTTACCACGCCACGCAATCGTCACCATAGCCAATTTAGCCGCAACCTCCGCAACAATCAAGGCTCTAAACGCAAAATTCGCATTCACCAAAACCAGCCCCACGAAAGCCGCGGACTCCACAAAAATCGCCAAAAACGCTCCCTTATACGTCACAATCCACGCATGCGCAATCGCTCTCCTGTCCTCAACCTTCTTAAGACCAATCGCATTACCCAAATCAACCAGACCATCAAAGTGCTGAAACCCAGTCAAAACAAGCAGAAAAGCCAAAGTCATCGCAGGAGCCAAAACCGAAACCAAAAACCCAACAGGCACCAAAACCACAGAATTAACCAGCCCCAACAAAAACGTAAGTATGAAACCAGCAGCCACAAAATAAGCAACCGCAAAAACCCCAATCAACCCGCCAATCAACGGAAAAAGCCACATGTTCCTAGCTGAAGTATACACGAATTCCTCCGTCTTAGCCAATGGAATAATTGTTAGGAACGACAGTAAATCCCTAAAAGTTTTTATAGCATTCGACTTCGACATATACCCATTCACTGGTCCAAATAGGGATATAGACTTTATCGTGAGCCTGAGTTTCATGACACAACTCAAAGGAAAGAATGTGCTGGTAACTGGTGGAGCAGGATTTATAGGCTTCCACCTAACCAAGAAACTAACCGACTTAGGTGCTAACGTAACAATTTACGATAACCTCTCCAGCGGCAAAATCGAAAACGTAAAAGACGTCCCCAAAGCCAAATTCATCCAAGGCGACATTCTTGACGTCAAAAAACTCAGCAGCCTAGAAAAAGCCGACGTAATTTTCCACCTTGCAGCCCAAGTCGTCGTTCCATACTCCATGGAAAACCCACTAATCGACTTCGACACCAACGCACGGGGAACCCTGTGTGTATTAGAAAAAGCACGCAAAGACGACGCAAAACTCCTATTCGCCTCAAGCGCAGCAGTCTACGGCAACCCAACAAAGTTCCCAACACCCGAAACCTACGGTTTCACCCCATTCTCCTGCTACGGCTTATCCAAAGTCGTCGGCGAAGAATACTGCCAAATGTACATGCAACAATACGGCTTAGACATCACCATCCTAAGATTCGCAAACGTTTACGGCTCAAGATGCCACGGAGTCATAAACGACTTCTTAGACAAACTCCAAAAAAACCCCGAGAAACTTGAAATTATCGGCACAGGACAGCAGTCCAGAGACTTCGTTCACGTTTCAGACATTGCAGAAGCCTTAGTTCTTGCCACGGGTGAAAACGCGGTTGGCAGAACCTACAATTTAGGCTTTGGCGAAACAACAAAAATAGTTGACCTCGCAAAAATGATCCTTAAAATCCTAAAGCTATCCAACAAAACTGCTGTGACAACAACCAATGTGTCATGGCAAGGCGATGTTACCAGCATCTGGTTTGACATCACCAAAGCGAAAAAAGAACTAAACTGGACTCCGAAAGTGCACCTTGAAGACCACTTGCGAACGTTGATCGCTGAGAGGAAAATGCTAAAATGAGTAAAACGCCCGCCAAAGGACTCGTTGCGCTTCTAAGGCTTCCCTACTGGATGATGACAGGTGGACTCGCGCTACTAACATCCTTAGCCATCACTAAAGGAACAATCAACCTTGAAACTGCCCTGTTAACCTTCTTTTCAATGGCGTTCATAGCCTCAGCAGGCTTCTCCATAAACGACTACTTCGACAAGGAAAGCGACGCCATAATCAAACCGCAACGACCCATCCCTTCAGGAGCGTTATCCCTAAAACAGGTAGTAGCCATCTCAGCTTTTCTCTTCACACTCGGTCTGGCGCTTGCTGCACAAATAAACTCTCTCAGCTTCGTAATCCTGCTTATCGATTCTGTTTTGCTCTTGATTTACTCAGCGCTTGTTAAGAAAAAATCCGGTTTCGCCGCCAACACCTTAATGGGCATTTTAACTGGCACAGCTTTCCTATACGGCGAAGCAACCATTTTCAACAACATAAGCCTAATCTCCCTGAGCCTTTACCCCATAGCATTCGGAACAATCGGCGGCAATGTCCTGCGCGATGTCCTCAGCCTTGAAGGCGACTCAAAAGTTGGCTACCCTACGCTTCCACAGAAAATCGGCAACACCGGCGCAGTGAAAGTTGCTGCGTTCTTCTTTATCGCCTGTGGTGTACTTGCACCTCTACCTTACTTCATAGGGAAATTCACAGTTTACTATTTGCCCCTTATACTCTTATGGAGCATCCTTCTCATTTACTCCTCAATTCGCCTCGTAACCACAACCTCAACAGTTGCCAACGTAAAAAAATATGAACGCTTAGTCACAATGTCCATGATACTGCTCCCATTAGCGTTAATACTAGAGGCACTATCCGCGGTAATCGGGGGTTTCGTGTGAAAAAAACCAAAAGCATATGCCCCGAATGCCAAAAAAAGATAGACGCGCAATTGACCGAGAAAGACGGCAAAGTCGTAATAACTAAGCAATGCAAGGAACATGGGACTTTCACAGCTACCCACTGGCAAAGCCCAAAAGTTTTCAACTTCTCAGAAAAATATGATTTCTTCAAATATTTTGAAGAGTCAAATAAAACTTCAAATCTTGAAGGCTGCCCCGACGGTTGCGAGTCATGCACTGATCACGTTTCGGACACAGTAATCGGCGTCATTGATGTTACCAAACAATGTGACTTGAAATGCGCCATTTGCTTCTCAACTTTTAGCGACCACATAGTCGACTATGAACCCAGTAAAGACGAACTTGTGAATATGTTAACTTTCCTAAGTCAACGAAATCCTAAACCGCCCGCCATTCTTTTTTCAGGCGGCGAACCTTTGCAGCGAGAGGACATGCACGAGATAATTGGCGCTGCTCACAAGCTAAAGTTCATGACTATCCTTGCAACAAACGGATTACGCCTGTCGCAGTCTCCAGAACTTGCCCTGAAACTTAAGCAGAATGGACTAAACATTGTTTACTTGCAATTTGACAGTTTCCGCGACGAATTCTACGATAAAATCCGCGGGCAAAAACTCTTAGAAGCCAAATACAAAGCTATAGAAATCTGCCGCAAATACGACATGGAAGTCATCTTAGTCACCACGTTAATGAACGGCTTCAACGACAAAGAAATTGGAAAAATCATAAAATTCGCCGCAGCGAACTCAGATATAATCCGCGGATTAATCTTCCAACCAATCGCCTTCACGGGACGAGCAACAGACAACCCTTTCCAAGATGCTTGGCGCGATTGGCGATTCGCAGAAGAAGTGGAGAAACAAACACAAGGCGAAATCGCTGCCACGGATCTGTTCCCCATGTCTGTTATGACTTCGCCCATAAAGATCATGCGCAAATTTATGAAGAAACCTTGGCCTCTCTTCTCATGCAGCCCTCATTGTGGTATAGTAAACTGGATGTACGTCTCCAAAAAAGGCAAAATTATTCCAATTAACCACTTTGTTGATTTTGACAAATTCTTCCAAAGTATAATGAAAACCGCCCAGAACGTGGAGTCCAAAAGCAAGTTCTCTTTGCTTTCCTCGTTGTTTATGGCTTCCATGCGGTCGCTGAACATGCTTCTGGTAACCAAAGAAATTGGGATCTTCACCCTGCTGAGAGCCATCATGAAAATGCACATCAACCCAAGCTATCAATCGCTTGGTCCGTTGCGAAGGCGGATTTTCCTGTTGGGCTGCATGGCTTTCATGGACCAATACACTTTCGATGTGAACCGTGTCAAGCGATGCGTAGTTCATTATGTAACTCCAAACTTGAAAGTGATACCTTTCTGCGCGTACAACAATATCCACAGAAAAAACACTGAAGAAAAATACGCTTCAAAGCAGCAGTAACCTAATTAGATGCTGGGTTTGTCCACAACTTGCACGTTCAATAAGCAAAAGTCGCCTGAGAACTGGAGAACTCCCGTGTTTTGATTGGGAATCCAGAGTTCAAAAACCACCGAATAATCGCCAGCTTTGTTCAACGAGAGTGTTGCCACATTTATCCAATTAGGGCTGTTTTCCACTGTTCCGTTAAAAGTTAATGTGGCGTTTGTATCCACGGGGAAGGTAGGATTCATATCGCTGATTACTTTTACTTGGACTTGGCAGCTTTGACTGCTGCCCATGTGGTTTTCCACTTCAACGAATACGCTAAATGTATTGTTTATGCCGTTAACTAGGCGTTCAGGGTAGTTTACTGCACTTCCTTGGTAATCAAGCAGGTAAATTGTCATGTACCCATCTTGGGCTGGAGGCAAAGTAACATAGTAAATGCCAAATAAAACTGAAGCAGTTAAAAGTGCAATCGCAATAGCCAAAGCGTAGCCGTTATTGTTACTTTTTAAAGGGAGATTATTGCTGATTTTTTTCATTGTTTCCCCGAGCTCTCACTCTCTTAATCCCTTAAACATGGCGGCGAATATTTCGATTCCCGCATTGAACGGCTTGAGTTTGGTCTTGCCGTATTTTCTGGTTTTGTAGACTGAAGGGACTTCCACCATTCTGAAGCCTTTCTTGGCGAATTTTATCAGCATCTCAGTCGCGAATGCCATATCGGTCTCTTGGAAATCTATTTTTTCGATGGCGGAATGGGATATTGCTCTGAAACCTGATTGAGTATCGCTGAGGTTTTGCTTGTAGAGCATGTTGAAGCAGAAAGTGATTATTTTGTTTCCGACAAAATTCATGAGTCCCATGGCTTTGTTTGGGTCATACATTCGTGTTGCCAAGCACATTTCTGCGTCGGTTTCCACCATTTTTTGGAGTAAACGGTTGACGTGTTTCATTTCGTAGGTTCCGTCGCCGTCAACCATTATTACAACGTCGCCTTTTGCATGTTTCATGCCAGTTCTGAGGGCTACGCCGTAACCGCGTCTGGGTTCAATGATGAGTCTGCAGTTGGAGTCTTTGACGATCTCCAAGGTGCCGTCGGTAGAGTTTCCATCTACAACTATTATTTCTTTGGGATAAGCCAATTCTTCATTGATAGTTGACAGTAGCTCGCGGATGTTTCCCGCTTCATTGAGTGTTGGTATTACTACTGAAACCATCTCTACTTTTGATGTCATCGCGCTGCAGTTTCCCCTTGTTTGAGAGGCTATATAATTTCTGTATTCCTTAAATAAGTTCTTCGTATATTTTAACCATCTTATCCACGTTTGTGTCCCAGCTGTACCTTTTCTCCACTATTTTTCTCAGGCTCTCTCTGAGGTTTGAGGAGTTAAAGTTGGAGAATTCGATTATTGCTTCCGCCATAGCTTCGGGAGCTCTAGGCGGCACAAGTTTTCCGTAATCTTTTATCATGACTTCTCTTATTCCGCCAACATCTGTCGCCACCAAAGGTAGTCCAGACGCTAAGGCTTCAAGACCGACCAGAGGCAAGCCTTCACCAGAACTGGATGGTAGAACAAAGAAGTCTGCAGCGTTGTAGTAAGCTGGCAAGTTTTCATCTGAGACGAATCCCGCGAGCTTGAAGTTCTTTCCAATTCCTAACTGTTCTATTCTTGTTTTGACTTCGTTGAAGTCTGGTCCTGTGCCTACCGCCAGAAAGACTATGCTCGAGTTTTTCTTGATGGCTATTTTCGCCGCTTCGATTAACGTGTCGATTCCGTTCTTGTACACGAGTCTTCTAACTGTGAGAACCACGATTTCGTTTTGGCGAATTCCAAGTTTTTTCCTAATCTCTTCGCGTACTTGTGCTGCAGGTTTGAATCTTTCTAAGTCCACGCCATTGCGGAGCACCAGCACTTTCTCGGGGTCTGCACCTAAACTTAGAACGTAGTTTTTTGTGGCGTCGCTAACTGCGATTATCTTTTGAGCTGCTTCCAGAACTTGTTTTCCAACAGCAAGGTCGTTTAACCTCTCAACCTTGTCCCAAACACTGTTGTACTCTATGAAGGTGTTATGTTGCGTTAGCACGAATGGTTTGTGGTATCTCTTTGCGATTTTGGCAGCAATCAGCGAGGACAAGTATGGGTGTCCGTGCGCATGTATGAGGCTGCTGGACTTGATAGGCTCCAAGAAATTTTTGAAACTAGAAACGTTGGGGATGGGATAAGGGATTCCTAACCTGAACCCGATGCTCAAGGAATCGTAGCATTGAACGGGTACTCCGTCGTAACTGTATTGCTTGTCCGTGTTGATTCTGCTCGTCAACACAATGGGGTCAAACTGTCGCTTGAGCAGTCGCTTGCTCTGCTCGTAGACTACTCTTTCTATGCCGCCGACATGGGGCAGAAAAGTATGCGTGACGATGCAGAGTTTTTTTTGAACCATGATGTTTTCAGCTTGCTTAATCTCCTCAGTCGGTACACTATTATAATTTTATGGTAAAATCTGCGAAACATTGATGCAAGTTTAGGTGAAGCAGGATTTTTTTTGGTTTGAATCTCTCTCAAAATTTCCGTTCGCCAAAGCCCCAGCAAACCCTTTAATCTTTTTGCAGGTTTTCCGCAGCCAAAGGAGTTTGTACCTTGGCTTTATGAGTTGTTTTCGGTGGCGCCAAGAAAATGGGGCGTTTCTTGTTTTGGTCGATTCGGCTGTGCAGCTCGCAAGCAACTGGGCAAGGCGGATTTGCGGCGCATGGAATAAACCAGTCTGATGCCCGTGTTCTGATGGTTTGTTGTTTCCAGAGCTGATTGAGACAGAGTTACAAAGATTTTATATAATGATTGCGAACATACGTGTTTCCAGTTAAAATTTTAAGGAAGAAAAAAACAATGAAAAACCTAACGAAACATAATCTTACCAACAAATTTCAAAAGAAACAAACGTTAACAACAATCGCTTTGATACTGATGCTAACTTCTGTTGCGCTAATGGTTGGTATACCAGCAGCTGCAGCTGTGGATGTTACGACCTACGCCTACCTAAGCGTTGAACCTAACCCCGTGGGAGTAGGTCAAACAGTATTGGCGAATGCTTGGATTTTGCCGCTTCAACCAACAGCTACAGATGTGTTCCACGGTTTGACAGTTACCATCACAAAGCCAGATGCAACCACTGAGAGCAGGACCTTGACGACGTCAACTGTAGGATCTCAATACTTTTCTTATACCCCCACTCAGGTTGGCACCTACTCATTTAAACTCAGATATGCCGGAGAAGTTTTTACCCGCGGAGGCTACAAGTACTTAACCAGTGAAAGCCCAACCGTTACACTTGTGGTGCAGCAACAACCGATAATGCCAACTCCAGAAAACCCGTTGCCTACTGATTATTGGACTCGACCCATAAATGGACAAAACAGACTATGGTCTTCAATATCAGGAGACTGGCTGATGCAGGGTTACAATGCCACCGGAAAAGCATTTGATGCGCAATTTGGTTTCAACCCATACAGTCAAGCTCCAAGGTCTGCTCACATAATGTGGACAAAACCGCTGGCAATGGGCGGAATTGTCGGAGGCGCATTAGGTGACCTAAGCTACTACGCTGGGCTATCATACGAATCAAAAGCTGCTCCATCGATAATTATGGGCGGAAGACTCTACTATAATATTAGGCCAATGTCAAGTGTTAATCAGGGTTTTGTTTGCGTAGACCTACGAACTGGACAAGAGCTATGGCGAAACTCAAACTGGAGCTACAGCCTAACTCTGGGTCAAACATTTGAATACACCTCAGGAAATCAAGGCGGAGTTGCAGGCGCATACCTATGGCAAACCGGCACTACATATAGAATGTTTGATGCTTTCACAGGCGACTTATTCTTAACTTTTGCTAACGCATCAACTGGCACAAACGTAATGGACAACCACGGAAACTGGTACGTTTACGTTTATAGCGGAGCAGGCAGGTGGCTGGCTATGTGGAATTTCACTAAAGCTATCGATGGAAATAGGCTGATTACATACAATCCTTCGGGCATGGGAATGTACAGACCTACTCCACGTAACGTCATAAATCCTTCAGAAAATCCATACAATTGGCTTCTAGGCATAGAATGGAACCAGACAAACTTACCCGCAGTCAACATAACAATACCTGACGTTGCCCCCGACGGCACTATAACTGCTAACAACACACTTCTTCCAGGGCTCTTCGGTGTCACAGGAAATACACTCCTTGCTCAGGTGGGCACTTCTGCCATGATTTACTATGAAATCGGCTACAGCATACAAGACGGAAGCCAACTGTGGGTCCAAGCTAGAAACACAACAACTCCCAGTGTATGGGGAAGCACAGGCGAAGGAAAATACATCCGCGTATTCCTCGACACAAGAACACACAGAGCGTATGACGCCAATACAGGGAACCAGTTGTGGGTAAGCGAAGCTATGGACTTTCCATGGGGTACATATGGCAGCCAATACGGAACTGTTGCTTACGGCAAATTCTACTGGGGCGGATATGATGGAAATGAGTACGCATTTGATCTTTCGACAGGTAAAATAGCTTGGAAATTCGGAAGTGCCGAAGCTGGCTACGAGACTCCCTATGGAAGTTACCCCTTCTGGTACGGTCCTGTGATTGCTGGCGACGTTGTCTTTGCAGGCACTGGTGAGCACTCGCCAACTCAACCGCTAATACGGGGCGAAAGGCTCTTTGCACTCGACGCTGCTTCAGGGACTCAATTGTGGAACATAAGCGGCTTAATGGTGACCCGTGCAATCGCTGACGGCTATCTCATAGTATACAACGCTTATGACAACCAACTATACTGCTTTGGCAAGGGACCAAGCGCCACCACCGTCTCAGCACCACAAGTAGCAGTGCAAAAAGAAACTGCAATAACCATTACTGGGTCAGTAACTGACCAATCTGAAGGACAGAAAGGCAAACCTGCCATATCTGATGTGGACATGAGTTCATGGATGGAGTATCTAAAGATGCAACAACCTTTCCCTGCTAACGCGAAAGGTGTTCCAGTGACTTTAACCGCTACTGGTCCAGACGGCAACGTAATCGAAATTGGCACGGTGACAAGCGAGGCGAGCGGTAAATTTGGTTACACGTGGACTCCGCCAGCCCAAGGCTTGTACAAGATTACTGCAACGTTCGCAGGCTCAGACTCATATGGCAGTTCGTATGATGAAACCTTTGTAACTGTTGGTCCAGCAGCAGCAACACCAGCACCAGTAACTCCAACAGCAACTCCATCTCCCACGCCAGTTGCAACAGCTTCACCTTCACCAGCGCCACAGCCAGAAGCAGGTCCAAGCACTGACATGTACGTTATAGCCGCAGCGGCAATCGTCGTCATTGTTGTCGTCGCAGTCGCAGCAGTGTTCCTACGTAAACGCAAGTAAACACCAAAAAAAACCAAACTCTTTCCTTTTTTTCTTTTAGTTGCATAGGCACAAAACAGGGGCTGAGTGGGCTTTTGGCGGTTCCACTTAAAAGCGGTAGCTAAAGGATTTCAATCTCTCTCAAAATTTTCGTTCGCCAAAGCCCCAGCAAACCCTTCGTATTAGCAAGGCACAATTCACGCTACAGTTGACTCTATTTATAGAGGGGGGTAGGCGCCTGTAGAGCAGTAGGGGGCAACCCGCTTTTAACGAACATATTTGGAGCCTATTAGAAATAGTATGCAGAAACCTATAGGGGGTAGGTCAAAGCGCGTCTCTGCTGAAAAAAGGGTAGGGGAGGGGGTAAGCAAAACCATAGGTACCTATCAGAGGAGCCTTATTCCATATTGGCTTTTTTCGCCCAAAAAATGTTGGAAAACTGTGCTCCAGTTAGTTCCAAAGGTTTTCATGGAATTCACGGGAAACCTTAATACACCGCAGCTGGATGAACTAGCCATCAACTTCACACTTCAACAGCACCGAGAGAACCAAAATGAACATAATCGTTGGAGGCGGAAAATACGGCTGCTACGCAGTTGAATTTCTCAAGCAAAAAGGAAAAGGCTTCATAGTTGTGGACACCGACCCAAACTGCCAAGCAGTCAAACGATTCAAACTAGAAACCTCCAAAGACATCAACAAAAATGGCGAACACTTCCTTCACGGCGACCTTTCCACCGTCGTGGCGCTAATTGACTCCTTGAACCCTGAATACGTTTTCCCCACCGCACCAGTCCACATAGCAGCCGACATGGCAAAAATCAAATTCAACCTTGCACCATGGACAGAAGCTATAAACAGCATACTCCCAAAACTGCCCCCAACTGTTGTCCTGTTTTCAGGAAAAGGAAAACTAATTTTAAGCTACAACCGAGACCACGACTGCCAAGACAACTGTGCCATGCCCGAAACCTGCCCCACTTCAGGAACAAAAAAACCCTGCACAATGACCAAACTAATGACGTACGCCAGCCCCGAAGCCTGCATACTGATAAGTCACTCGATGGCTCCGGGCATGGGAGCACTCAAAGGCAAAGAACTCCAAGAGTTTTTCAACTGGACAAAAACCAAGGACCAATTCGTAGTTGGAACCTCATGCGACTGCCACGGAGTCTTCTCAGCCTTCAAAAAAATTCAGCACTGAAATCGAAAAAGAAAAAGCAGGATGGAATTTACTTCGAGGTTGCGTTCCTGAACGCTCGAGTATACATGTTCGAAGAGACGCCTGCCACAAGACCACCTATGCCATCATTCGTGATTGCTCCCAACTTCTTGAGAATTCCCGGCTTAGCCTGATCAAACCTGGTAAACTCAAACACTCCTTTTACCCCAGCAATGTAAGTGGCAATCGCCAACCCCATTAATTCGTCAGCAACGAGCCCTGGGCGTCCCATGAATCTTTCTTGTGTTAAGCCTGGAATCAGCCCTGCCTCAGCATCTGCTTGCGCCCGAAAACACATTATTTCAAGAGTGGAAATGTTCACGTCTGAAAGTACATCTAGGAATTCTTCACGGAGCATTTCCTCAGCTTTCTCTTTGGTCTCTACACCCGGATGAGGAACATAAAACTCAAGCGCAGTATCAATCAAATCCTTCAACGTAATCCCATTCTTTTCAAGGAACTTCAGCAACGGAGGCGAATCATCCGAACTCATACCAATCACCCATCAATTATCAAACCCAATTCTTAAGTTTTACGCGAAACAAACCAAAAAACCAACTTCCAACCTGACAACAAAAAAAATCATCAACAACCTTTTTTGTGGAAAGTTTTATATCCAAAGAAGTAGGATGGATAATCCATCTAACACAATGAGCGTGAAAAATTTGAAACAACTATACATAATCGCAATAGCCATAATCGCCATCATCGTGATAGCTTCAGTAGGTACAGCGCTGTACTATCAAGGGCAAAACAGCAATCCAACGCCCAGTCCATCACCCACTGCGGTGACGCTTATTGACGACTATAATAATACCATAACCCTCACTGCCTACCCCCAACGCATAGTGTCGCTAGCTCCCGCTAACACACAGGTTCTTTTCGCTGTCGGCGCAGGAGCCAACGTCGTCGGTGTAACAGACTATGACAAGTACCCCTACAACTTCTCAGCATGGATTGAAGCTGGCAACATGTCCAGCATCGGAAACTACTATCAGCCTCCACTTGAACCAATAGTCACTTTGAACCCCGACCTGATTCTCGCAAGTCTAGGCAGCTTTGATGCGGCAGACCAGCTCAGAGGTCTTGGATATAATGTCTTAACTTTGAATCCCACAGGCCTAAACGGCATAATGCAAAACATGCTCACAGTGGGCAAAGCAACAGGACACGAAGCCCAAGCTGAAAGCGCAGTAGCTAGCATGCAGCAGAGAATAGACATAGTTGTTAACGGAGTAAAGAACGCCACAACCAGACCGAAAGTCTACCATGAAATCTGGAGCGATCCATACATGAGTGTTGGCAAAGGAACATTCGTTGACGAAGTGATAAAGCTCGCAGGAGGACAAAACATCTTCGAAAACGCAACCAATCCTTACCCCGAAGTCAGCTCAGAAGCCATAATCGCAGAAAACCCAGACATAATAGTTTTCCCCACCCAAATGGGAGTGCAAAGTTTCTGGGGAACTTACACTGACGTAGCAAACAGAGCGGGATGGAACACAATAAGCGCAGTAGTGAACCATAAAATGTACACGGTAAGCGGAGATATAATCGATGAACCTGGTCCACGACAAGTAGACTCGTTGGAAATACTGGCAAAGATAATTCATCCTGAAATATTCGGAACCTACACCGATGCACCATAAATATTACCTCTTTTTTTATTTTCTGCAATGGAGAAAGCATCTTTGGAAAACAGACAAAAAAAGCCTCGTTTAGAACGTGCTTCCCGCTGGAAAACTTACTTTGTCTTGCTTGTGCTTCTTCTCCTAGTTACTGTCTTTTTGTCACTTAACATGGGGTTCTCCCAAATACCTCTTCAAGACACGTTCCAGATACTACTAAAAAATATACCCTTCATTGGAGACTCTGTGAATCTCACACAGTTCCAGATAGACAAGGAACCCATAATAATGCTAGTTAGGTTTCCAAGAATCTTGTGTGGGGCTCTGGTTGGAGCGGCTCTAGCTGCTTCGGGTACGATATTCCAAGGATTGTTCAGGAACCCAATGGCAGATCCTTACACTACAAGCGCGTCGTCAGGAGCCTCGCTAGGAGCGGCACTTGCAATAGTTCTCGGATTAGGCGTCTCAATATTCGGGCTCTTCACTATACCCCTCTTCGCTTTTGTCGGCTGCATGACCTCGGTACTTGTGGTCTACTTCATTTCCAGAGTAGGTTCACGGGTTCCCATAACAACCTTGTTACTCTCAGGAATAGCCGTAAGCATTTTCGAGTTAGCAATAGTAGCCTATTTGCAGACAATCGCAGGCGACAGGCTCGGGCCTTTAACGTTCTGGCTAATAGGAAGCTTAAGCTCAACGCGTACAACATGGATGGGTCTGCTGAGTATTTTGCCTTTCATCCTTATCGGCATAATAGTAACCTATCTTTATTCACGCGACTTGAACCTGCTTACACTAGGTGAGGACCAAGCTCAACACTTAGGCGTCAACTTGGAACGAGTAAAGTTGATTCTGATGCTCGTAGGTGCCCTTCTGGCCGGAGCCGCAGTTGCGATAAGCGGGGCAATAGGCTTCATAGGTCTGATGGTTCCACACTTAGCTAGGCTTTTGGTGGGTCCAGACCATCGAGTTTTGATACCATCGTCCGTGTTTCTTGGCGCTTCTTTCCTTGTTCTCTGCGATGCCCTAACAAGAGTGCTGACGTCTCCAGCGTCCCCCCAAGAAGTTCCTGTTGGAGTGATAACTGCTGTAACCGGAGTTGTCTTTTTCCTGTTCCTTCTGCGGAGAAAGAAAAGGATAGACGCGCTTTAAAGAGGATTGAAAACATGGTTGACTTAGCGATTGAGGGTGTTGACTGCTTCTATGACTCAGTTAAAATTCTGGAAAACGTGCAGTTTTCCGTCAAAACTGGCACTTTTCTTGGCATTCTGGGTCCCAATGGTTCTGGAAAAACAACGTTGCTCAAGAGCATAAGCAGAGTGCTTAAGCCTCGAAAAGGAGCGATTCTCCTTGATAATACCAACGTTTACAAGATGAAGACTAGCGAAGTTGCACGGAACATGGCTGTAGTTCCACAGGACAGTGTCATAACGTTCAGTTTCACAGCGCTGCAGATCGTATTAATGGGTCGTTCACCGCATCTTTCTAGGCTTCAAGCAGAAACAGAGAAAGATTTGGCTATTGCGAGGAAATCTATGGAGTACACTGGAACGTGGGCTTTTGCGCAAAGACCCGTCACTGAGTTAAGCGGTGGAGAAAGACAGCGAGTAATCATTGCACGCGCGTTGACTCAAGAACCCAAGATTCTGTTGCTTGATGAGCCTACATCACACTTGGACATTAGCAACCAGTTAGAGATAATGGATCTTCTTAAGCACCTGTGCGTTGAGAACAAAATGTTGATTGTCGGCGTTTTTCACGATTTCAACTTGGCGGCTCGGTACTGTGATTCAGTGATTTTGCTAAAGAACGGACGGATAGTTGCTATCGGAAGTGCAGTTGAAACTTTAACCAGCAAAAACATCAAGAAGGTTTTCGGAATTGACGCCATAGTTAATAGGCACCCTCTTACCGATTTGCCTTACGTTATTCCCATTTCTAAACCCAAAGACCAGAAACACAGAAACCTGTCTGTGCACTTGATTTGTGGAGCTGGAACAGGTAGCACGTTGATGAAAATCCTGACTGATGAAGGATACACTGTTACTGCGGGCGTCCTAAACTCCATGGATACAGATCACGAAACTGCACATTTGCTCGGGGTAGCTGTGGCTGAGGAAGCTCCGCTGTCACAAATTACAGATGCAGCTTACACCGTTAATTTGGAAATGATTGGAAAGTCAAACGCTGTGGTTTTAACTTCAATTCCTTTTGGCAGCGGTAACATAAGGAACTTGGAAGCTGTGAAAGCTGCTTTGGAAAAAGGAGTTCCCGCATTCATAATTGACGAAGTGCCCGTGGAAGACAGAGATTTCACAAAGGGCAAAGCGAAGAAACTGTATTTGGAGCTAAAGAACTTGGGTGCAGTTTTCGTGAAGAACCAAATTGAATTACTGCATATGCTTGATGTGTCTGAGCAAAAATTGAAAAATACGAAAGAAAATTCAGTTACGCATCATTTAAAGCCTAAAAGAATGGACAGAGAAAACAATATAACAAAAGAGGATGAAAACTTAAATCAGCTAGGAGGAAACTGAAGTGAAAGTTGTTGCGGCTTGGAGTGGAGGAAAAGACAGTTGCTTCGCATGCTACAAGGCTATCCAAGAAGGTTACGAAGTAATCAGCCTGCTAACCTTCATGCAAAGCGAAAAACAATCGAACTTTCACGGATTAAACGTTGAATTATTGGATGCGCAGTCGCAAGCAATCGGCATCCCACTGGTCAAACGCGTAACAAGCCCAGACACTTACGAGAAGCAATTCAAAGATGCCTTGTGGCAACTGAAAAGCCAAGGCGCTGAGGGTTTGGTGACTGGCGACATTTACGAGGTTGCCTTACATGAGGAGCACTGGCTGGAACGTGTCTGCAGCGAAGTAGGTTTGAAACCGATAAGACCTCTGTGGCAGGGTGACACCACTAAGATTTTCAAAGGCTTCATCTTGGAAGGCTTCAAAGCAACAGTCGTCCGAACCAAACTGGAAGTTTTGGGTGAAGCATGGCTAGGACGACAACTTGACAGTCAATTCCTAAGTGACATACTCAAGCTGGATAAGGTTGACCCATGTGGCGAAGGCGGCGAATATCACACAGTCGTAACCGATGGACCTTTGTTCAAGAAAAGCATAGAGCTTCTTGAAACAAGGAAGATGACGCGCAACGGCTACGGGCACTTGAAAATCGGAAATTTTGAGGTTACGCCGAAAAAGGTGTCTTCGAGATGACCAAGATATCTGACGTGTTGACGGTTCAGAACAAACCGAAAGCAGAAGCCTTCCTTGACCAAATCAGCGGCAAGAAGCCACTGTTCATCCTTACCATCGCAACGACCGAAACAGCCAAGATAAGTGGAATATCTGCAGCTGGTAAATTTCCAGAGTTTACCGATTATACTCCACCTGCAGATGCTGAGCTACTTCTTTTAGGCAAATGCATCAAAGGTGTACCTGTCACGCCTGATGGAATACCTACACCTGCATTGATAACGATGTCAGCGTTGCATGTGGCAGATATTCCTGTTCTGGTGGCTAGTGGCGGATTAAGAGTGAAGCCTCAAATTCCATTTTTGGATTTGGGGGGAAGTCCAGGCAGAGACATCAGGACTGGCAACGCTGTAGACAATGTAGAAGAAGTTATCGAAAGAGCTACAGTTGCAGGGGAACATTTGGCCAAAAATGCGGATTACCTTGTAATAGGCGAAAGCATTCCGGGCGGAACAACAACCGCGTTGGGTGTTCTATCCGCGATGGGCGTTAAAGCTGACGGCAAAGTTAGCAGCAGCATGCCGGACAATCCTCATGACTTGAAGATTGAAGCTGTCAAATCTGGTTTGATCGCTGCAGGTATAGGTTTTGGCGACTTAGCGGAGAATCCTGTTAAAGCAGTCTCCTGTTTGGGTGATCCTATGATGCCTGCGTTTGCAGGATTAGTTGTTGGTGCGGCTTCGCAAGTTCCCATCTTAATGGCTGGAGGAACTCAGATGACTGCTGTGTTGGCGGTGGTTAAAGCGTTGAACCCTGATGTCTTATGCAACGTGGCAGTGGGCACCACACGGTGGGTTGCAAATGACCGATCTTCTGATTTGAAAGGTATTGTTGCTCAGATTGCTGACGTGCCCATTCTCGCGGCAGACTTGGACTTTGGTGCTTCGCGGTTTGAGGGTTTGAGAGCTTACGAGAAAGGCATTGTTAAGGAGGGTGTTGGTGCTGGAGGAGCATCCATAGCGGCGATGGCGGAGTTTGAAGGTGCAGTAACCAAAGACCTATTGCTTAAAGAGATTGAGCGTAATTACGCTTTGTTGATGGCAACGAAGTGACATGCTGCTATGCTGAAAGAACTCAAAAACCTGTTTGCGTTCCTCACGGTTCTTCCGTTGCGCATGGACATGGATTGTTTGGTTGATTCTGCAAGGTTCATGTTTGTCTTTCCGCTTGTTGGCGCTTTTATTGGTTTGCTGGCGGGAGTTTTTGGTTGGGTGGCTTCTCTGTTTCTTCCCGCTTTGGTTGTTGGCGCTTTAGCTTTAGGGTTACTTCTGCTCCTTACGGGTCTTCATCATACTGATGGTTTGCTGGATTTCGGTGATGCTGTCATGTACCATGGGACTGCGGAGCGGAAGATTGAGATTATGCATGACCAGTTGACTGGTGCTGGAGCTTTGGGGCTTGGGATTATGACTTATTTGGTCACGGCGCTTTCCATTGCTGAATTGAACGCTGGATTCCTCATTCAAGGCTTAATTATTGTTGAGCTTTCTGCGAAATTGTCCATGGTTGTGGGAGCTTGGGCTGGAAAGGCAGTTCATAAGGGGATGAACTCAACTTTTCTGGACGCGATGCATGGGAAAGGTGGGAATGCGCGTTTGGCGGCTGCTTTGGCTGTTTCTTTCGCGGTGGCTGTGCCGTTGTTGTGGTTTACAAATTTTATGGCTGGGTTTATGGTGGTGCTGTCGGCAGTTCTCACGGGACTCGTGATGGTGGCGATTTCGCATAGGCACTTCAAGGGCGTTACAGGGGATGTGTTGGGCGCAACGAATGAGCTTACTCGGATGGTTGCGTTAATTGTTTTGTTGGCGATGGTGCGATGAGCGTAACTGCGGTTGTAATGGCTGGTGGAAGAGGCACCAGAATGGCGCTTTCTGTGGAGAAGCCGCTTTTGCGGGTTGGCGGTAAGCCTGTTGTTGAGCTTGTGGTTGAGGCTTTGCGGAGTGCCAGAAGCGTTTGCAGGGTGGTGGTTGCGGTTAGTGGTTTTACGCCGAAAACTGCGGAGTTTCTTGCTGGTTTTGGGGTTGAGGTTGTTTGGACTCCTGGGGAGGAGTATGTTTCCGATATGGGTTTTGCGGTTAAGAAGCTTGGGTTGGGGACGGTTTTGGCGATTGCTGCTGATTTGCCGCTGGTCACGGGAGATGTTATTGATGACATCGTGGAGCGTTACCGTTGTTGTGGTAAGCCTGCTTTGGCGGTTGCTGTTCCTTTTGAGTTGCGGGAGAGGCTGGGTTTGGGTGTTGGTTACGCTTTTGATTGGCAGGGTGAACGTGTGGTTTTCGCTGGGATAAACGTGAACGATGGCAAGAGGATAGATGAGTTTGAGTTGGAGCAGGAAGTTTACGTGTTGGATAAGGCTGAGGTTGCGGTGAACATTAACACCGTGGAAGAGCTGAATATAGCTGAAGAACAGTTTGCCCAAGTGATTCGCAGAAGAAGCTGAACTCTGTTGCTCGGAGCAGTCTATACCCCGAACTATATATGGGCTGAAGAGGTCTGGGTTTGCGGCTTTCTGCTCTCTTGGGCCTATCCCCCCTCTATTTATAGATTCAACGTTTGCAGAGCCTGCATTTTGGGGTCTTGTGCGTTCTCTGAGGGGAACTGGAGGTTTAGTTAGAACTTGTGTACGGCGGCAAATGGTTCTTTTGACAGTTGCAGGTGCTGGGTTTCTTGTGCAGTGGGCTTTATCAGAATACCCCCTGTCAAGGTTTAAGATGGCTCTTTGGCTTTCACCTCCCCCAAACTGCATACGAAAAAGTCACGCTCCTACGAAAACCTCAGGAACAAAACAGCCCCTAAAGAACCCGAACGAAATTTACAAACAAATTTACAAATTCACAAACAGACCAAAGAATAAAGTCAGGTTTAGAGCTCTGATGGATTTTTATGATAAGTGTATGAGTGAGTGCGAAGCACATTTTCTTCACGGTCATTAGTGTTTATTAGTTCTTGTGAGTTAGTGCAGCTAAATTAACATAAGTTTAGGTGCATTTTACTGGTTTTGTTGCTGTAGTCTTTAATACTATGATTGACATGTATATAGTGTGAATTAAATGTCGAAAATGGATAAACCAAAGAAAAAACAGTTAGTAGTAAAAGCCACTCCAGTAAAAGAAATACCCATAGGCAGAAAACTAGCCAAGATTCCCGAGTACGATGCAGTATTCAAACAGATAATTGAAAGCCCTGAGAAGATGTTTAAGCTTGAGGTTGAGGGCAAAACCGTAAAGTCAATGTATGCGCCATTCTCCTTCCGAGTAAAATCATACAACAAGAAACCGGACAGAAAATTTAATGCCGCGCTTAGAGTCCGCAACAAGGAAATATACATTGTTAAAGTAGATAAGAAAGACTAGAACATTCCCCGCCACAACCTTTTTTCACTTCACAAGTATTCCTAAGCTAGAGCAACTAAGTCTTTGCCATAGAGGGCAATTTGTGGAAAACTCTGTGCTCTGCTCTTTGGAAAATATCCGTAGTCACTTTCTTAATAGTATGGCATAATGGTATGGTTTTAAATCAAAATTTTGTTCATAAATGAATCCGGCAGATTCAGCCCACAGCCTACACTGTTCAGGTTTGGGTCTAATTTTCATTGGTGGTCCTCTTGGAGTTGCTGCATCATAGTTCCAGTGAACAATGCCAACTTTGCCGCCAAGTCTTAGAATTCTGTAGGCTTCTTTTAGCAAGTCAGTTGGTCTCTCAACATGCAAGATATTAAATAGCAATACAAAATCAACGCTAAAATCCCTAAGCCCTGAACCTTCAGTTATGAAATCACGAAGAATTGCCTGTACATTGTTTAGCTTAAGGTTTTTTGCTTTCTGCTCTACAGTTTTAATCATTTCTGGTTCAATGTCAAAAGCAAAGATTTTTCCAGTTACCATTCTTGCAGCGGGTACTGTGAATGTTCCATAGCCACAACCAAATTCTGCCACATCAACCACGTTCTGTCCTAAACCCAGCAAACCCAATATTTTAGATGGATCAAAAAACTTGTCCCATTCTTCTTCCTTGGGCATACCACTTTCTCTTATCTTCATTCGCAACCCACCAAAATACAGAGCATGAATGGCTAATAACTACTCTGCAAAATGGGAATAACTCTTTTTTCACTTCACAAACATTTCTAATTCATAGGTGAAACAATTGGGTTCACTTTAGGGCTTGCATATGGCACATAGAGAGTACATGTATCCTTTTTCTTGACTAATTTCAATAGCTTTCACAATAGCTTCTTTACGGTCATTTGAATACCAGAACTCCCCTGTTTTATTCTTCCTCTTGCTTGAGGGTTTTACACTTCCTGAAAGCGTTGGGTTACAAAATCTGCAATGTAAATCATGCAACTTAACCACTTTTGTCCAATAATCAACATTAACCAAGAATCCTGTGCGGTTTAGTAGTTCCCTTAACTGTTCATCATCAATGACTTCGGTCAGCAAACTTTTCAACTCGTCTATTACGATTATTCTCTTTGGTTCAGCTATAACACTTTGGCACTCAAGCATTTTCTGGTTATCCATTTCAAGGGAATAATTATCTCCCTGAAAAAATTGCAGTAAGTGGTTCCTTTAACCGCTTGAAAGTGGGTCGCTTGTTACGTTATATCCTTCAAGAGTCTCAATTTTGAGTATGTAAGGGTTATAATTAAGAGAATCCCATTCGAGATATTGGTGTATAGTAACTGCTGAATTTGCTGGAATAGTAGCAAGTACGGAGCCGGAAGAGCGTAATACTGCTCCGTAATAAAGTTTTAACGCTGTCACGTGAATATCTGAAGAGTCATGGTTCCTTATGGTAACGTTGTAAATACCAGAAGGAGTTATGAAGTAAGGCTTTGAATCAATAGACTCTATTGTTATACCCTGACCGCCAGCTGGAAGTTTGGAAAGCAAGGTCTGATACTGGCTGGTTAGATTGTCATAAGATGACTTCAATTGGTCATCTGAGGATTTTAGCTGGTTATACAATGATTGAAGGTTTTGATAGTTATTCTGTAGTTGGGTATTGCTGGATTGAAGACTGTTAATGCTAGCTTGAAGTGCATTGGCTTGACTTTGAAGAGAATCTTTTTGGCTTTGGAGTGAATTGTTTTCAGTTTGAAGGCTATTTATTCTGTTATATCCCACAAATCCAACTGTGACACACACTACAGCTAGCACAACTATAGAACCAATAAAAACAGTATTACTAATTGCCTTCTTGTTCCACAATAGTTGAAACATATGGTTGCACCGTAACTACAGTCTCTCATGACTTCAAGATATAAGATTTTGCAGCTTCGGTAATGAATGTGCTTAGCTTGTGGTTATTATGATTATTGTCTTTGGTTCAGTTATAACACTTTTTTACCTGCTGGGTCAAGTTTTGGTTTGCCCTCTTTCTCCATCAGGTAGGGCAGTTTAACTTTTTCTTTGAGGGCGAATACTTTGGTGCCTTTTTTGACTGCGTACCAGTGTCCTTTTTCTCCTTGAAATGAAAACATTATGCCCGACATAAAATTTCTAGATACGTTTCCTGAGTATACTGTGTTGTTTTCTGTGTCAGGTTGTCTTTTGAATCGCCAGATAATTTTGTCGTCAACTTGCGTCCATGTTCCTTCGTTAGCTCCTGCTAGGTATGCGAAGGTGCCGTCAAAGTTGAAGTATAATGGGGTCCAGTTGTAGTTTCCTTTTGGTCCCCAGTCAAAGTGAAGTGTCCATAAACCAACCGCAGTCAACTTTTTTTCTCCTGCTTTCTAAGGCATAATTCAATTATTGTCTGCGAGTATTAGAAATTTGCTCAGAGCCCAAAAAGGGGCAGACTATGACCTAACCTTTGAATAAAAGGGAAGAAAAGAAGATATTTTTTGTTTACCGTTTTCCTTCGCGCATTACTTTGGGTATGTAGGCGCATGCTGGGTCTGACTCGAACAGGTCGCCTGTGTAGTATTCTGCGCGTGTTCTGCAGCCGCCACATATTTCGCGGTACTCACAAACTCCGCATCTGCCTTTGATGTTGCTCTTGTCGCGCAGCTTGAGGTGCAGTTCGCTGCGTTGCAGGTCCTCCCATACAGCTGTTAATTTCTTGTCTTTAACGTTTCCAAGCCTGTAATCCTCGTGGAAACCACACGACCTGTAATCGCCGTTTTCAGTTACGCTGATGTAGTTGCCGCCGATGGTGCACCTGCCGAGGAAGCCGTTCTGGAACCAATCCCAGAAATCCACCGGATTCTTCTGCCGCACAATTCTCGCGTAAAACGGCGCGTAAACGTTAACTTTGACTTTTCCTGCCAACTTTACTTGCAGGTCATAAATCTCGTTGAACGCTATCTCGTACTCGTCTGGCGTGGGCGCTAAATCAGGCATGTTGGAACCTGCTCTGCCCACTGGCACAAGGTTGTGGTAAACGACCATTCTTGCTTTGTATTCTTCCGCCAATGCTGCGGGGTGTGCCATGTCCTTGATGTTGTATTTGGTCATGGTTGTGACTACGCAGTCCAAGATTCCGTTTTCCGACAGCTTCTTCATGGCGAAAAGAGCTTTGTCATAGCTTCCTTTGCGTCTGATTATGTCGTTTGATTCCCTGTTTCCGTCTACGCTGACTGCGGTGTGCACCTCGTACTTCGCAAGTTTGTCCAGTCTTTCTTGGTCAAAAGCAAATCCGCTTGTGATTAGGCTTACTTCCATCCCATACTCTTTTTTGGCGTAAGCTATCACATCAAAAATGTCCTGCCGCACGAGAGGTTCTCCACCGCTTATTCCAAACCATGGAGAGCCGAAATCGTGAATCTCATCAACCATTTTGTAAGCTGTCTTCGTATCAAGTTCAGTGTCTTTGGCATATTCGGGAGTGTAACTGCAGTATAAGCAGCTGCCGACACATCGTCGGGTACATCGCCAAGTTACCATGTATAATGGCGCTTTTGTACTGGGCATTGCGTTTGCCATCAAACTCACAACAATGATTACACGAACCTTATCGATATAAAATTTCCGCTTATAAATTCGGCTTCTCCACTTACATGTACAGAACAGTTCTTGTTCTCCTACAGGAATACTTTGTTCTCCTGCGAGAACCATCAGTCTCCGATTGCCGTGCCATGCTGAAAATGCAGTTTCCCATGTTTGCTCTCAGTTGAAAAAAGTGTTAAGCTGGTTTGTGTCCACATGAAAATCCCGAAAAAGCCAAAACTGCGTCAACATTGTTGTTTTTCGCAGTCCCATTAGAAAATCTTATAAACTTAACGCCCTAAACTTTGGACAGATTCCAATAAAGGAGATTATGTGAAAATGTCAAAACCAAAAGAACTCTCTTCGATGACAAAAGACAAACTGATGACTTACACTCTCATAGCACTAATAGCAATCACAGCCGTATCCGCCGCTTTATGGTCCCAAGTCACTCCAGTCCGTATTGACGGGACAACAAGCATGAACCTAGGACTCACCGTAGTCATATGCGCACTAATATCCATAGGTGTTGCAGTAGGAATCGACGCATTATTCTACAAACTAGTATCCGACAGCCCCCTCAACCTCATGTCCTCAGCAGTCTTCGGCTTAATCGTCACCCTCTCATACAGTCTAGGCATACCCACAATGAACACTGAAATGGGATTGCCCGTGGACGCCCCCGGAGCATTCGTCTATGTCGCTCTAATATCCATGGTCGGCATGGTGCTGTTCAAGAAACTAATGGGACGAAAACTTGTAAACCCCGCCGCAGCCGCTAAATTCCTTGTCTTGCTTCCACTCTTAGGCTCAGTGTTTCTCGCAGTAGACCACCTTAAAACAGGTCTGCTCGGCGTACCTGCTTTGGCGGGTCCGTTAGGCGGAGGCATCGCACCCATAAACGGAAACGGTCTGGCTTCATTCGCCACTTACCTCCAAGGATGCTTCGCCAACCCCATGCTCCCAGCGCTAACATCAGCACCCACAACAGAACAAATGCTCCAAGTCATGGTGCTTGACAAATTCCACGGCTGGGTAGGCGGAGCATCAAGCATCGCCGTCATAATCGCAGGCTTAGCCCTATTCATCGTCGCACGCAGATACATAAAATGGAGAATCACCCTCGCATACTTCGTCTCCATCGCACTCATGTCCCTGCTCATGTCCGTAGCATACGCAGACACAGACATGACCCTCAGACTCCTCTTCAGTGTCTTCATCGGCAGCTCAATCTTCATGGCGTTCTTCATGGCAACTGACCCCGCAACCACACCATTAACATACACAGGACAACTAATATTCGGTGTCGGCCTAGCAGTGCTAACAGTACTCATCCAAACAGGCATGAACTTCTTCGGCGGATCAATCCTCGCGCTCATCATCATGAACTTGACCTCACCGATGCTGGACAAAATCGGCAAACTAAAACCCATGACAGAGACAAAAGAACCAAAGCTTCCAAAAGCCAAACAATTCGCACCCGAAAAAATCAAAGAGTACCAGTGCATCCGATGCGGCGCTTGCATGCGCGTTTGCTGCCACAAACTCAGCCCAATCTTGATTAAGCAGGCATTTGACAAGCAAAACATAGACACACTGGTAAAACTTCACGCTGACTTCTGCACAGCATGCGGACACTGCACATTCGTTTGCCCAGCAAAAATCGACCTGCGAGTAAGCATACTCAAAGCAAAAGGAATGTTGCGCCAACAGTAAGAGCGCACTTAATTTCCTAACCTTTTCTTTTCTTATTAAACAAGCTTTTTCAAGGAAGAATTTTCGACTTATCAAAGTCTAAATGACTGCCTAGAGTCACATTAGACTAGTGCGTGCAGCAAAAATGAATTCAGTGAAACATTCACCTTCTCAGCAGACTCAAGGTTTTCCTACTCAATGGAGCAGGGACTTTTATTCTGAGGCATTAAATTTATAAACGCACCCAAACGTAATAGATGAATCAAAAGAGGGAAAACATATGGAAACTGAGAAATTTAAACTGAAAGACATCGGCTACGGTCTAGTCATACCAATCCTCGTCGGTCTACTGATAGTCGCTTTCCCCGCAGTCCTTCGCCCTGCTTTAGACAGCTGGTTCCCACCACCAAACATGATGACTGGGGCAGCTGGATCGGATTACGCGTTCATCACGGTGATATTCACACAAGGCTTTTCTCTGATAGTCATGTTTGCAATTCCAGTCATCTTAGGCTTAATCTGGAATAAATGGGCTGGCGGCGCTGCAGGCTTCATAATGGGCACACTATACTACGTTGCATATGCAGGCTACAACATCATGGTCAGTCTCAAAACTTTCGGGTTGGATTACACGTATAACCTGTATGCTGATCCAAGCTTCATCGGGAACTACATCGTCGGCGGAATACTGATAGGCTACATTGCAGGCGCTCTAAACAACGGCTCATATCACTTTAAGCGAATGTTAGGTGCAGGTCTAACAGCGGCAATAGCGATAGGCGTATTACAGTTCGTTCTCAACTACACCGTCTCATTCGGAGCATGGATGACACAGAGTGATCCAGTTTATGCATTTTGGACAACGTTGCTGCCGATGGTAATTCTTGGTGTATTAACGCCAATCATCGCTAAGGTAATGACTTGGTACGGACTTTCGCCAAAGGGGCACTAATAAACCCAACAACCTTTTCTTTTTTCATTTTTTTTAGATACACTCTGAAAAATATTAAGGGCAGTTTTTATGCGCCGAAGATTCATTATGGTTCACGCTTAAGCCAAGATTCGCATGGCTGACTCCATTTTACAAAATCAAAAAATGTAAAAAAATCTATTGAGAAATTTAGCTGGAAGGCTTAGGCGCGAATTCCCAAGCGATGTTGCCCTTCCAGACTTCGCCCTCTTTAGTTAAACGCACTTCTTTGCTGTCAATCTCAATTAAGCCTTTTTCCTTCAGCCTCTTCAGTTGCGGCGCGAAGACATCTTCGGGGAGTTTGCCGAATTTCTCCATGAACTCTTTCTTGCTCACGGGCAACCGCAGGTAGAGCCTGCTCATTTCCCGCCGCATCATGTCGTCATCTGTGGATTCTGAAAGCCTGTGAATGGGCAGTTTGCCAGCTTCTACTGTCGCCATGTAATCGTTTATGTCTTCAAGGTTGCTGTACGAGAACCGTTGTAGGTATCCCATGAAGCAGCCCGCGCCAGTGGTCAAGATTCCGCCCCAAGGCCAACCGTTAAGGCAGTTCTCCCGCATGTGCCACTCTACGCGGCTGAAGCGGTCGTGACCAACGGCTTTGTAGCCTGCTTCTGTCAAAAGCTTGTAAGCCGCCAAGTACATCTCCTTCTCGTACTCCGCGTCTCCCGGCGGAGGGGAAACGCCTGACTTGATCATTTTCTCAAGGGGCGTGCCTGGATCCACATGCAACGAGTAAGTGTCAATCTCTACGTCCAACTCTATAGCTTTCTTCAAAGTGCTTATCCAACTTTCCATCGTCTGCCCTGGGAGGTTGTACATTAGGTCCACACAAACACACAAGTTCAGTTGCCGCGCGTGACGAATGGCTTTTTCCACACTCGCTGCGGAGTCAGGTAAACACAGCATTTTCCTGAGTTTGTCATCGAATGTCTGGGCGCCCATATCCACCTGGTACACGCCGTATGCGGCGAGCTTGTCAATTTTCTTAAGCGCCAGCGTCTTAGAGGACCCCGTGACTTTGATGAAGTATTCTTTGTTTATGTTGAATCGTTCCTTGCAGAAATCTATGAGGTCAATCATCTGCTCAGCCGAAAGCACACTCGGCGTTCCGCCCCCAAGCACTATTTCGTCAAACACACTGGTCTTTACGTACTTTGTCTTAGCGTACATGTCCAGTTCTTTCTTCAACAATCCAAGGTACGGCTCTATCTGCACCTTGCTCGTGGCTGTCGTTGGGAAATAGCAGAACGCGCAGCGTGAATCACAAACACTTATCCACGGTTGCAACTCCATCAATCGACCTGACGTGTTCTCAGTGTTCAGGAACTCCATGAAGGTCTTGTAAGTTTCAGGCTGTATGTCCGGGTAATCCCTGTATGTGTAGGGCGGCCAGTTGGTTCTCTGATCATAAACGTCAGATTTGTTCTGCGGAGACGAGTTTTTCATGGTTAACCCCTCATCAGCCTTGAAAAACGTTTGATAACATAATAAAGTTTCTGCTAAAAAGCATAATTAACCAGAAAAAAAGTTCAGCGACGTAAAACTAATCATCTCTTACGTGATATTCACGTGAAGTAGGCTACAGCCTTTTACCGCATAAGTTTAAGTATTACTTGTCCAGAAACCAGTTCATTCAACGTCAAGGTGAAAAAACAGTGGAGAACAAGTCCAACTGGGCATTCAAAATCGGCTTGTTCATAGTCGTGTTAACATGGTTTGCCTTTACCATGTACAAGTTCGGCACGACCGTGCTCAACCTGACGGATGTACCCTTCACAGACATGCCTGGGTCCGTCGGGTTCGGCTTTAGAGCAGCAGCAAGTTTTATCGCATTAATTATTACTCTGTTCTATTTGGTTAAAAGAGAGTTATCCACGTCTGAAGTGATTACTTCTTTTAGGTGGATTGTTCTGCTTGAAGCCGCTTACTGGCTGCTTTTTCTTCCAGCTGGCATCTGGGGATTCGATTTCCAAAGTGTCTTGTACTCACGCGAATTCTTCATCCTCGAAGCGGGATTGCCCTGTCTAGTGGAAGCCGTTGTCATGCCGACAGTGCTGGTTATGCTGTTTTTTAAGTTGAGCCCAAATAAGCCCGCTCAAGGCGCCATAAAGTGGGGGCTGATTGCTGCTGCTGCACACTTGTTCGTGTTCTGGTTCAACTATACTGCGCAGTGGTGGAGCGAAATTTTCCTGCATGGCACAGAATTCCTCACTAATTCCCTTTTGTACTCTTTCGAGTTTGCCATAACCGTTGCGGGTCTCCTCCTCATCGCGGTGTACGCTGCCGTTTACGCGAAGAACTCAATCGGAAAAACGCTAGGAGGGCTTAACCTGCGGAAAGCTGGCATTATAGTGACGGCGCTGGGCTTGTACTTTGATGCAATTTGGATTGCGTGGCTCGTGTTTGGCAACGTGGGCACATTGACGGTGTGGCCAACGTTTTCCGTGCTTCATAACGTTGACTTGTGGATGGTTTCCTTGCCCCTGGTTGGTCTGCCCCTGCTTTTCTCCAAAAAACGCGGCAATTGAGTACTCAAAGTTTTCAAGCGTGCTGGAATTTGGACCTGATTCGCCAGAGCATGTAGTTCACTGCTGTCCGAGCCATTATCTTGCTGTAGAAATTGCCCTTTAAGTAGCCTTTCGAAATTTGTCGGAACACGTACCTTGGCGTGTAGAAGCCATTGTAGAATTTTGTTCTCATTTTGCTGTACTCTTCGGAGGGCACGGTGGGGTTTTCGAAAATGGGGTTCATCGTGTTATACTTGGTCCAATCGTTAGTCATCTTCCACCCCATCTTCTCCACCAACGCACGAAGTTCTGTGCCTGGGTAAGGTGTAGCTATGCATAGCCAAGCGTCGTCAGGCTCGATTCTCCGCATAAGGTCCAGCGTCTGCTGCATTGACTCTTTTGTTTCACCAGGGTAACCGATAATCGTGGAGACCGCAACAAATAATCCTTCGTTCTTTGCCCATTTAATTGCTCTTTCAGCTTGTGAAATCTCAACTTTCTTGTGTACGGCATCAAGAATTCTTTGGCAGCCCGACTCAACACCGAAGGAAACCTCGTTGCAGCCTGCCTTATGCATTTTGGCTAATACTTCTTCTGAGACTGTGTCCACGCGGGTTTGGCAGCCCCACGGTAAGCCAATTTTTCGAGCGATGATTTCGTCGCATATGTCGATTATGCGTTTCTTGTCAAGCGTTAAGGTGTCATCGTGGAAGCTTATGCCTTCCGCGCCGTACTCATTTTTCAGCCACTCAAGCTCATCCACCACGTTCTTGGGGCTTCTCGCACGGAATTTCGCGCCGAACATTTGGCTTGCAACGCAGAAGCTGCACTGGAAAGGGCATCCCCTGCTGGTCATTATCGGGAGGAAAGTTTTCCCTGTAATTTTGTACTTGTCCATGGGCAGGTACTTGTAAGCAGGTCTTGGAAGCGCGTCTAAATCTTCGATAAATGGCCTGTTTGCTGTCTTGACAATCTGCCCGTTGCTCCTGAAGGTTATGCCCTGCGTTTTTGGCAAACTTTTGGGGTCAGCCGCATTTTGTGCAATTTCCAGCAGCGTGAGTTCGCCTTCACCCCGCACCACAATGTCGACGGCGTTCTCCTCAGTTAGGATTTGGCTATCTGCGAAGGTTGCGTGTGGACCGCCCATGATGACTTTGCTGTTGGGGCAGGCTTCTTTTGCTATCCGCGCGGACTGCAGGGCTGAGGGGATGGTGGCTGTCATGGAGGCTATGCCGATGAGGTCAGGAGCAAAAGAAGAAAGTTCCGTTTTTAAGTTCTCATGTGTAAAGCCGCATGCGGGGCAGTCTATCACTTTCACTTCGTAGTCGTTCTGCTCAAGCACTGCTGCTAGATAGCTTAAACCGATGGGTGGGAAGAGCGGGTGGTGATAAGCTCCTTCAAGATGTGGAGAAGTAACTAGGGCAACTTTAGATTTTTTGGTTTGGTTCATTTTTTCTCTTCCCGATTGACATGTGACTTGTAAAGGTTGCCATTTCCTGAAGCGTCTGATTAACACTTGGGAATGGTTGTCAGATTTTGACGTTGAACTCGTTTATAAGTTTTGAGCGCATCATGGGGCATTAGTGACTTTGGAGTTGCCCTGCTGTTTTAGCTGATGCGAAGAAAAAATGGTGATGGCAAAAACTTACTTTTTGCGTAGGCTTTCTGGAATGTATGGGCACGCTGGGTCGGATTCGTAGATGTCGCCAGTGTATGCGTACGCCCTGTTTCTGCAGCCTCCGCATAGTTCGCGGTACTCGCAAACTCCGCATTTACCTTTCAATACGTTTCTGTCTTTGAAGCTGCTGTAGAACTTTGAACTTCGAATTTCCTCCCAGGCGGTCTGCAGGCTTTTGTCTCTGATGTTCCCCAGCATCATGGGTTCTGAAGGTGTCAAGTCCGTGTAGAAGCACGGAATCAAGTCGCCGTTTTCAGTTACGCTTAAGTATCCGCCGAATGCGAAGTAGGTGCACTTGCCATGGAACTTGTGCTCGTACCACTCGTCAAAGTTCGGAATGTTCCGTTGCTTAACTACACGTGCGTAATGTGGGCAGTGCACGTGGATTTCGAATTTTCCCTCGTACTTTTGCGTTAAATCCCAGATGTGGTTTAGAGTCCACTCGTACTGTTCAGGAGACGGAGCTAGCTCCATTGTTTCTTTAGCTCTTCCGCTGGGAACCAAGTGGTTAAACCAGACGAAGTTGGCGCGATATTTCTCAGCTAATTCTGCAACATGATCCAAATGCTTATAGTTAATGGTCGTTATCGCCGCTGCCAACCCATTCAGGATTTTGCCCTTTGACAACTTTTCAATAGCTGCCACGGCTTTCTTGTACGAACCTTTTCCCCTCAACTGGTCGTTTATTTCTTCGGGTCCATCGATGCTTACTGAGGTCCAGACTTCGTTCTTAACCAGTTTGTCATAGATGTCTCCGTCAACGAAGCATCCGTTAGTTAAAAGGCACACATTGAGACCAAGGCTCTTCGCGTGGCCAACTATCTCAAAAATGTCCGGTCGAAGAAGAGGTTCGCCGCCTTTTATTCCGAACCACCTGACGCCGAATTCGTGAACTTCATCAACAAGATGCAGCGCTTCTTTGGTGCTCAACTCTCTAGGTGCCTTTGCGCCGGTTGCGTCAACGTTGCAGTACTTGCAGCGGGCGTTGCAGGCTCCTGTGGCTCTCCAAGAAGTCATCAACAATGGACCTTTATTCGCCAAACAAGAATTCCCCTTTAAGTGTCCTGAATTTTTACGTTGTTTACCTAGAGGAGTCAGCCTAAAAAAGATTTTGCGGTTCCCCATCCCTTCCGCTCTTTTAACTGTCCTTGCAGAAAAATCTTGTTCAGCTTCAGGAAGATAACCTGCAGTTCTGCCAGTTTTTAGTGCCATCCGGCAAATGCAGGTCAAGCAGCTAATTGCCCGTTGATAACCCCTTTTGGGAAAGGTTTATAGTGAATTGAAATGTTAATCAACAGTTATAGTGAGGGAATGGGGAAGCAGCGTTTGACCTTCCACAACAAATTCTTCGAGGCGGAAGAATGAAGACTTCAAAAGTTGTCTTCACTGTGGCTGTCTTGGCTTTGCTGCTGTTCGTCTCAGATTTAGCTGTCTTCTCAAGTTTTGGACAAAGCACAACTAACACTTCAAGCGCACCCTCCAAATACGGAGACCTGCTCCAGTACGAGTGGCCACAGTTCCAAGGCGACTCGTCCTTTACACGTTCATCATCCGGACCAGCTCCAGAAGCACCCGACATCCTTTGGAAAACAAACATAACAGGCATACAGAGTTACATCTCAGCATTTAATGGCAAAATCTTTGTCACAACGAAAACAACAGTTATTGCCCTCGATAGAGAAACAGGAGGCATCATATGGAACACCACCTTGGCCGCGCCTGGACCCTGGCCCGCAGTGTATAAAATCGACGATGCCCACATGGTTATCGGGAACAGCTGCCTCAACCCGGAAACAGGGAGCATCTTATGGACCAGTGCCAATTTTTCCTCAAATACGGAACCCCTTTTCGCTGCTAACGTTTACAGTCCAGAGGAAAAAATGTTCTATACAAAAGGCAATTCTTATGTTCAAGCTTGGAACTTCTCTGACCCATCACAACCACCCACAATGGAATGGACAAACTATGTTGCAGGCGGCGGAATATCTGGTTCTGGAATACAGTACGGCGACGGCAAGGTATTCCCAGGATCTTTCCAGTCGCACCAAATGGCTCTGGACGCTAAAACAGGCGCGGTTTTGTGGGATACAGAAACCACAGGGCCAATGCTTTTCTCAGGCACCTATTCTGACGGCAAGTTCTTCCGAGGCGGCACACATGACAACACTTTCTACGCTTTCGACGCTAACACTGGCAAGGTACTTTGGGCTTTCAACCCCGGCACTGCAGACGGATACTGGTGCGTTGGTTCAGCAGCCGCTTACGGCATGGTGTATGAACTCAATAAAGACGGAAACTTGTACGCCTTAGACGAGAACACGGGCAAGGTGGTTTGGCAGTACAAAGGGCCAGGTCCCTTAATGTTCCCTGGAAATCCCACAGTTGCTGATGGTAAAGTCTACGCTACAACCGGTCAAGCAGCATCGTATGGTGACGCGAATAGCACATCCGAGTTTGCTTGCCTCGACGCTTATACCGGGCAGCCCTTATGGAAGCTCCCAATGGAAGCTTTTGCTCCGAGAGAGTCTGTCGCCATTGCATATGGCAACTTGTACCTCATTCCTGGCGACGTGACAACGGCGGTTGACTCAATATCAGGGAACGAATACGCAACAATCAATCAAATATGGGCTATAGGATCGACATCATGGCCTATGTACCGCCACGATCCAGCGCACTCCGCGGCTGGTCAATCCGGTCCTACAAACCTTATTTTAAGATGGAAATTCGCAACTGGCGGAGCAGTTGTCTCTTCACCAAGCATAGTGAACGGAAGAGCCTATTTTGGGTCACAAGACAAGAACATCTACTGCGTTGACGCTCAAGACGGAAGCTTCATCTGGAAATTCGCCACTCAGGAAAGAATCGAGTCTTCACCTGCCGTAGCCAATGGCAGGGTTTACACGGGAACAGATGACGGCTACGTCTACTGCCTCGACGCCTACAACGGCAGCCTCATTTGGAAAACGTTTGCGGGCGGGGATATTCCAGCCAACTTTGCCGCCGCGGTGATACTGCGCTCTTCGCCCATGGTCGTCGGGGACTACGTGTATGTGGGCGCGCTTGACAAGAAAACCTACTGCATGAACGCTAATGATGGAGTTGTCAAATGGGCATTCCAAACCCAAGGTTACATTACATCTTCTCCAGCCGTCGTCGACGGTGCAGTTTACATTGTTTCACAAGAGCCGACTTCAGGCGCCCTTTACAAGCTGGACGCAAACACTGGGGGCCTTCTCTGGAAAAAAGAGCTCCCGTATCAGCCAACATTCATGGGCGGCACAGATATGCATGCTTCTCCAACAGTCGCAGATGGTATGGTCTTTGCATCCTCCAACTGCGCCGAGTACTACGGGATAAACGCGACGACTGGCAACATCGAATGGACATACAAAGACCCTTCTGCAGAGGAGTTCATAGTTTGCTCTACAGTCTATGAGAACGGCAAGCTTTTCTTAATCGACAAATTCTCCATAGTTTGCGTCGACGCTAAAAATGGTAGCGCTGTTTGGAGCGCTTTCATAGGAGACGAACTTTATGTTTCGCCGTCTTACGCTGACGGCAAGCTATACGTCGTAACCGATCAGCGTTCCATATACGTTCTCAACGCCACAGACGGCTCGAAACTCGCGCGTTTTGGCACCAGTTCTAACAGCTGGTCCTCTCCAACCATTTACGAAGGAAGGATATATGTGGGAAATAACGACTGGAACGTGTACTGCCTCGCCAATTACCCAGCATTAAGCAGCAGCTTGACTCTGGCGTTGAGTAATACTCAAGTTTTTTCAGATGAACTCGTTACTGGCTGGGGCAAACTTACTCCAAGAATGGATAACGTCAACGTAACGGTGACCATAGTTAAGCCGGACGGCACCCCAACAAACATGCAAGTCGCCGCATCTGTTGATGGCAGCTTTTCTTTCTCCTTCACGCCTGGCACAGTGGGTAACTGGACTGTGGCGGCGCAGTGGCGGTCCGACAAGAGTTATTACGCATCCGCAACGAGTGAAATGGTTGGTTTGCAGGTGCAAAGTTCTCCAACGCCAACTCCCACAGAAACGCCTACGCCTACCCCGTCGAATTCGTCTTTTCCCACTCCCACACCGTTTGATGAGCAGCAAGTTGCGGGCATACCGATGATATACGTTTACATCATATTTATCGTGGTGCTCGTCGTCGTGATTGCTGCAGCTGCTTACGTGTACAGGAAAAGAACAAAGAACTGAATACTCTGTGGATAAGAGTTTTATACAACGTTCAAAGACACATGAGAAAGGCAATCAGGGAAAGTTGTTCCTCCATGAAGAAGCTACGCTTAGCAGTCTTTAACACTCAACCACCACTGTACCTTGGGGGAGTCGAACGCCGCATTCTTGAAACCGCCAAAAAATTGCAGGGAAAAGTTGACACGACAGTGTACAGCGGCACCAAGGTGGGATTACGCAAAACCACAGCGCTAAACGGAGTAACATTGGTTCCATGCTTCAGCACCGATGTGGTCTTTCCCCTGGACAACTGGACTTTTAACCAGACTCTCGCAAGAAATGCTGACGCAATCAAAGCAGACGTTTACGAGGCACACACCGCCAGCGGCTACGGGCTCCTGAGCGCCTTCAAAAAGCGAGGCGTTAACGTGCCTTTTGTGCAGACCATCCACGGCGTCCTTGCAGATGAGTACGCACAGGCGTACCTGCGTGGAGGCATGCCGCTTCGGTCAAGACTCGCTAACCTCCTAATGTGGCAACTCGCGAGAAAAGAAGAAGAATCAGCAAAAAACGCCACATTAATCGTGACGATAAGCAAGTACTCGCACGGGAAAATACTTCAGTTCTACAACGTGGACCCCGATAAGATACGAATAGTGCCTAACGGCGTTGACCCAGAAAGATTCAAGCCAACAGGTGACTGCCAGAAAGTAAGGCAGCGCATCGGCGTAGGCAACAGGCAATGTGTGCTTTTTGTAGGCAGGCTCATACCCCGAAAAGGACTAGGCTACTTGGTTGAAGCAGCTAAACTCGTGGTAAAGGAACGCAACGAAACCCTGTTTATTATTGTTGGAAATGGACCAAGTAAAAACAAGCTGGTTTCTGATATTGATGAGGCTGGGCTCACAAACAACTTTACGTTGTTGGGAGACGTTAGCGAACAAGACCTTCCCGCAGTTTACCGTTGCGCCGACGTTTTCGCGTTGCCGTCAATCCAAGAAGGACAGGGCATTGCTTTGCTTGAGGCGCAGGCATCCGCCAAACCAGTTGTGGCTTTCAACGTGAGCGGAGTTGCCGAAGCCGTGCGGAATGGGGAAACGGGCTTGCTGGTGAAGCCAAGCAGCGACGAACTCGCGGAAGCCATCTTACGCCTTTTGTCCGATGAGTCTTTAAGGGCAAAACTTGGGGCTAAAGGTCGCGAATTCGTCCGCAGAGAGTTATCCTGGGATATTTGCGCCGAAAAAATGCTTAAGGTTTACCGTGAAGCGATAGCGGCGGTTTAAGACTGGCTTTTTTCTGGCTGTTTCTTTTTCTGGTGCGATAGCTTTCTGCCCGCGGAAATCAGTTTTGGGACTTTCATGCGCCAGAGCAGGTGGTTTAGGGCTGTTTTTGCCATGATTTGGCTGTAGAAGTCGCGTTTTACGGCTTGGCGGATGAAATACGATGGCGAGAGGAACTCGTCGTAGAAGGCTCCGCGCACCTCGTCGATTTTTTCTGGTGAAAGTAACGGGTTCTTGAATACTGGCGATTGCTCATCGAAGCGGTTCCAATCGGTTGATACTTCCCAGCCGAGGTCTTTCAAGATATCCAACAGTTCCGTGCCAGGATACGGGATGGCTTGGCACACATAGACAAAGTCAGGTTTTGTTTGCCTGATGAAATCAAAAGTTTGATTGAGCAATTCAGGAGTTTCACCGGGGTACCCGACGACCACGCTTATTGCAACAGATATGCCTACTTCCTTTGCCAGCTTGATTGCCCACGCATTCTGTTCCACCGTGGTTCGTTTTTTCATGGCGTCCAGCATTTTTTGGCTGCCTGACTCCACTCCAAAGTGGATAAGCTGGCAGTTAGCATTCTTCAGTTTAGTCAGAATTTCTTTGTTAACTTGGTCCACTCTTGTTCTGCAGTCCCAGGGCAAGTCAAATTTGCGGGCTTTCATTTCGTCGCAGATGTCGTTTGCGCGTTTCTTGTCGATTGTGAAGGTGTCATCGTAGAATGCGAAAACGTCGGCGTCATATGTGTCCCGTAGCCACTCTAACTCTTCAAGAACTTTCTTTGGGCTTCGCGTTCTGAACTTTGTTCCACACATTTTTGAGGCAAGGCAGAAGGTGCATTGGAAGGGGCATCCCCTGCTTGTAATGATTGGTAAGTAATTTTTCCCCGCCATCATGTACTTATCCAATGGAAAATGCTTGTACGCTGGATGGGGCAGCTCATCCAAGTTTTCGATGAAGGCGCGGTCTTTTGTTTGGTTGATTTGTCCGTTCTTGCGGAAAGTTATGCCATCAACTTTGCCAAGGCCATTCAAGTCCCCTTTAGAAACTAAGTCAGCAAGTTCCAGCATAGTCCTTTCCCCTTCACCTCGCACCACAATATCCACTTCAGGCGACTCGATGAGGGTCTGCTCGGGCAAAGCCGTCACATGGGGACCCCCCAAAATGGTTAATGCGTTTGGAAGGACTTTCTTGGCGGCTTTTACAACTTCAACTGCGGGCCAGTAAGTTAAAGTGGACGTGGTTACACCCACAATGTCCGCGTTGCTCCTAGAAAATTGCGCCTCAAGTTGTTGTTGTGTGGGCCTGAAAATTTGGCAATCAAGAACGTTGACTTCGTACTGGTTTTCTTCTAGAACCGCAGCTAAGTAGCCGATGCCTAGCGGGATGAAAAGAGACTGTGGAGCCCCCCTTGGGTAGGGTGGGTTCACGAGGGTTACATGCGCCTTCACGTCTGTTCCCCATAAAGGTTAGTTAGGGAGTTTTCACGTGGAGCCAGCTATTATGTGTTTTGCATACCAACCAACGCCCAAGGAGAATGTTTTTTAAAGCAAAACAGACCCACAATCCCATCATAGACAAACGGTTAAGGGTGGCACGTGAAACGTCAGCGGACTTGGCATTAATCGATGGGAAAATTTTAACCATGAACCAGCATCAGCCCTGCGCTGAAGCGATCGCCATTAAAGGTGACCGAATACTCAAGGTTGGCACAACCGAAGAGATCAGCCACCTAATCGGAAAAGACACCGAGATTATTTATTTGGACTGGAGAACTGTGGTGCCGGGCTTCATAGATACGCATATTCACGTTGCTGATTTTGCTAGGTTCCTGATGTGGATGGACTTGACAGGAGCAAGTTCCATTAAGGAAATGCAGCGCAGCTTAAAGGAACGCGTTCAGATAACTCCTAGAGGCAAATGGATTGTAGGCAGAGGTTGGGATGAGAAGCGTTTTGTGGAGAAACTTTTGCCTACGCGCTTCGACTTAGATGCTGTCTCATCGGATAACCCAGTGATCTTCTACTACGCGTGTGGACCGGTGTGTGTTGTTAACAGTTGCGCGTTGACACTGGCTGGCATAACCAAAGAGACTAGTGCTCCGTCAGGAGGGACAATTGACAAAGACGCAGAGACTGGGGAGCCAAGTGGGATTCTGCGGGAAACTGCCACGGACTTGGTCTGGAGGCTGGTTCCTGAGCCAACCCACGATGAGCTCGCCGAAGCTACTATCATAGCTTTGGAAAAGGTCGTAGACGCTGGAGTTACCAGCATTCACTGGTTAGCCACATCACAGACTGATCTGGCAATACTTCAAAGCCTCTGCAAAATGAAAAAGTTGCCCCTGAGAGTTTACATGATAATCCCCTCAAATTTACTAGAACGCCTTGGCGCGGGTGTGGATTTGGATAATGAATTTGCACACATTGGAGGCGTCGAGGTTTCGGTGGATGGTTATTTGGCTTCCGATACTGCTGCGCTGTTTCAGCCTTACGCTAGTGACCCTTCAATTAAAGGAAAGTTACTGTGCACCCCTGCGAAGTTGCGTGCTTCAGCCAGCAAGATAATCAAAGCGGGGTTGCAGTTGATTATGCACGCCATGGGTGACAAAGCCATAGCTGCCGCGTTGACCACGATTGAGGCATCGACGAAGAAGGGTAGAGTCCGAATTGACCAAGCTGCGCTTCTCAACGAAGAACTAATCCAGCGCATCAAACAGCAGGGTGCGGTTGTGTCGGTGCAGCCTTTGGTGGCCGCATCCGAGTTTTCCGTTTACTCCGCAGTGGAACATTTGGGTGAGGAAAGGGCACGGTGGCTCTACCCGCTTAAGACACTGTTAAAGGAGGGAATACAGGTGTGCAGCGGCTCCGACTGCCCAATGGAACAACTAAACCCCCTGTTAGGCATTCAATCCGTAGTGACGAGGCAATTTTTCCCCGAAGAACAAGTCACCGTTGATGAAGCTTTGCGCATGTACACGCTAAACGCTGCATACGCTTCTTCCGAAGAAAACATCAAAGGCTCCATCGAACAAGGCAAACTGGCTGACTTCACCGTTCTTTCCAGCGACCCCCACGCGGTTGCGCCGAGCGAAATTCAAAAAATCACTGTAAAAATGACCGTCGTGGGTGGAAAAGTTGTTTTTCCACACTAAACCTAGTTAATCTCAGCGGAATTAGAAGCAACCAAAAAAAGGAAATGCAGTTTTACGGTGAATTAGTCCATTGCGGGGTCATTTTCCATGATGCAAGCGTACCTGCTCGTGTATATGTAACGTTCAGGTCAACTTGTACTGGGGTTCCCCCCGATATTATGCCGTTGCCAAGGGGAAGGTATGTGTCTATGGCCGTGGCGCCGCTTGCAAAGTATGCAACAATGTGCAGTTTTGCGTTGTATGCAGCGTTTGTTCCAACGTTGCAGACGTAACCTGTGACGTGGAGATTAGGCGCAAAAGGTGGGCGGGTACCTTCATCAGCTGCGCCGAGACCAACGTTAACAAGGCATGGTGCTTTCAAATTTTCTATTTGGGCGTTAAGGTCCTTTATCTGATCATTCAAGTGTCCATTGGCGGCTTCCAAATCGGAAATTTGGCTGTGCAAATCGGTACTAGCTGCCTGCAAATCGAAAACTTGACTATTCAGGTTGCTCTTGGTAGTTACTAGTTCGTTGATTTCTGATTCTTTGCTGTTGATCAACGAATTGCTAAACATTGAAAAGTAGGCTACTACGCCAGCTAAAGCGATTACTAGCACTATTGAAAGCGCTCCAAGTCCGACTGCGATTTTCTTTTCGCTCATTTTAAACCACCATTCTCCAAGTTAAGTGCTATGTGAATATAGCTCTCCCTGAAGAACAAATCGTTCTCCCAAAAGAACACGTCATTCACGTAGGAGTTCAACCTGCATTTCAAGCTATATATGAGGGGAGGGGGTAGTCTCCGAGAGCAATAGAGACGCAGCAATAGCAGAAACGTTATTACACTCAACCGACACAAGCCGTCCCACAGAGGAGACACACAGATGCCAGTTGTATTCATCATTGGAACTGCAGGTTCAGGCAAATCCCTGTTCACTGCAGCCTTCAGCGAATGGCTCAAAATGAGCAAACAAGACGTAGCCACAGTTAACTTGGACCCGGGAGTACTGAGACTTCCTTACTCACCAGATGTGGATGTCAGGAACTACGTGGATGCAGGCGACATCATGGAGAAGTATGGTTTAGGACCCAACGGCGCAGCAATCATGGCTGCTGACCTCATAGCTGACGAGTGCGAAAACATCACAAGAGACATTGAAGAGGCTCATGCTGACTTCGTCATCGTGGATACGCCTGGGCAGATGGAGCTGTTCGCTTTCCGCGCATCTGGACCCTACATCGTCAACGAGTTAACCAAGGAACCTAAAGCGCTGATTTACCTCTTCGATGCCGTATTCAGCGTCAACCCCTTCAACTACGTCTCAAATATGTTCCTGTCCGCAGCCGTTTACAACCGTTTCTTCCAGCCTCAACTGCACCTGCTCAGCAAAACCGACCTTCTACCCAAAAAAGAGGTTGGGCAAATCGTTGAGTGGTCAGGAAACCCACGCGCGCTCGAAGACGCCATAGAAGCCAAACTTGAAGACACCAAACGCATCTTCAGCCGAAACATGATGAAAGCAATCGGACAACTTGGTATGCAGTTCCACCTAACTCCCGTTTCCTCTAAAACCAACGATGGCTTAATCGCCGTAAACACCATACTCGAACGTCTCCTGATGCAAGGAGAAAAATACACCACCTAACGCCCTTTCTTTTCCCCATCAAGCAGAGACCAACTAGCCGCAAACGCTCCACGCTTAGCCTTCAAAGGCGTGTCTCCGCCAGCAATTATTATCACGTCGTTCTCTTCCGGCTTAAGGTCTTTCAGAATTTCGCTTGCCGCGTTCGGAAATTCTTTCTCAATGTTCTCGCTTACCGATTCAATTCGCAAATGCCCATCCTTCAAGACGATAACTATGGCTCTTCTCGCTCCAGCCACGATGGCAGCGTCCCGTTGGTCAATGCCTGACTTCACTTTGTTCCCGCTGTTCTTAACCAAGAATGTATAGTTGTAGTCTGAAGTGGCTAGCTCGCTTTGCGGAATCTCTGTTCTCTTCGGGAAAACTTTTTCGAACTCTTTCCAAGTGCGCAGACCCTTAGACGTAAGCGTGCAACCCTCTTTTGATGTAGTTATCAGGTTTGCATCCACTAAGCGGCTTATTATGGTGCGTACTGCGCCTTCGCCCACGTTTAGTTTCTCAGCGAGTTTGTTGCGTCCGAAAGTTTTCTCAGACGTGAGCTCCAGAGCGTAGAATATGTGAAACACGGTAAATGTCGTGTTTGGACCAGGTGCTTTCGCTCCTGCTAAACTTGAGACGAACTCTTTAAGCGTGGAAGTCATGCTTTCCTCATTCCTATTTAACTGATTACTTAATATATTAATTTGCGGAAAACCGAACCTACACAGTGATTTCAGAGAACTTCAAGCGCAGGAAAAGATGTACACTATTTTGTGGTTAGTTTTGGCGCAAGCTGATCCACAGCGTTCTTTAGCTTATTCCATTCGTCTATGTTTCTGATGCCGAACTTGTTTTTGCGTTTCCATTGACCGTTTCTTTTCTGCCACAAATACATTCCCATTTGGCGTTTGCCGTATATTTCAAATATGACTATGGCTTCCCACCACAGTTCGCTTTTGAAGATGGTGACGTATTCTATGACTTTGTAGAATTCGCTTATAGGCAACTTCTCCTCAACTTTTTCAACTGGTTCTTCAGTTGGTTTGTCCTCTTGGAAAACCCCGTCAACAAGCACGCTGATAACTGAGCCATCCTGCGTTATGGCGTTTACGGTGGGTTTGGAAATCATGAAGTCCATGTGATTTGCGGAGTTGTTTTTTCCTGCTGGCATGTCTGTGTTGTTGCCAAAAGCTATGTGAACGGTGCCGAGGATTTTTTCTGCTTCAAGAAATTCTTGTGTGAACCTTGCTTTTGGGTTTATTCCAAAAGCGAATTCGCCCACAACCTTCGCCATTGCATCGGTGTGAAGCGAGTTTTGTACTCTTTTCAGGATTTCAGCGTTTTCTGAGGTTACGCTTTCTACTTTGCCTTGTTTGGCTTTGATTGTGACTGGCGTGTTAACGGGTCCAATGCCGCCAATTGCCATATCGCAGACGAGTTTGCCCTCGAGCGAATTCTCCAGTGGCGCAACATATACTTCTCCTGTTGGCAGGTTTATCCAATTCATCAATTTCCAGTCGAATCGCGTATCAGTGATGAATGGTCGTTCTTTAATGCTCAAGGAGATGTTGGTTCCAGCGGGATTCCGTACTTCTATTTTAACGGCATGTTTCAGCTTTTCCATAAGCGATTCGGCGAAGTATTGCATTTGCCTATGCTCATTTGCGGTGAGCGCCAGTGCACCTTCCGTAAGCATATCCAATGTCAAGCCTGGACAGTGACCTAAACGTGTTTTATGGTCTTGCGTTTCGAGGTGGATGAGTTTTATTCTGAAAGGAGTTTCTTCTCTTGTTCCCGTGAAGATGTTCACGTACATGTCTGGTCTCTGGATTGTCAGGTGCTTCATAAGTAGCTTGGGAACTTCGGTTCGGAAAACTTTGCTGCTTGTTTTTAGCAAGACAAGTTTTGTATGCAACTTCAGGTCTTCTGCGCCTTTTTCAAAAGCTTTACCAATTTCTGCTTTTACATCGTCACAGAAGATAACGATACTCTCAGTTTCTTTAGCTTCCAGTACCGATTGTAACGCGTTTTTTGCAGCTTCGCTTGCTTCCATGATGGAGACCAAAGTTGTACTGTGCCGTTCAGAGTGAAAAGCTTTTTGTTTGCTTGCCGTAGACTTGTTTTCCCTTTGTCAGAGTTGTAGCAGTTAATTCTTGTTGTGTTTGAGGCTTTTCATTTTGATGGCTACTGCAATGGCACTCGTAACGGCTGCTATGATCATGACAATAGCTCTCCCAAGCTATTCTCGGAGCATGTCAACAAGTTTTTGAAGGAACCTAACACATCAGAAAAATCACATTAAAAGGCAAAGTACACAATAACAACAAAATGGAACACCTAAACGGTGAAATCCGAGACCGAGAAAAGACCATGAGAGGTTTAAAGCGGAAGCGTACTGTGATGCTCTCAGGATACCAAATCTACCACAACTACATAAGACCACATGAAGCACTAAAAGGAAAAACCCCTAGCGAAGCTTGCGGGATAACCATTGAAGGACAAAACAAATGGAAAACGTTAATCCAAAACGCTAAACTAAATAAAAAGCTGATAAGGGGATAACCCCCTTACTACTTTATGATCCTTCGTTTTGCTATATCTCAATACGAATTTCAGAACGGGAACAAATCCTTGTAGGGACTCGCTCTCAATAGGGTACTAAATATCTAAGTTATATTTAAGGTTAGCGAAACTCTGCTCTCTATAACCACAAGAGTTTATCCTATTTCAGTAAGCTTTTCGAGTCTATAATATCCACTTTAATACCCAATCCATCAGCAATTTGTTCGATTTCCCAAGCTTTATTTTTTCCTTTGGGACCATAATAAATGAATTTGTCACCAGAAGTGAATGCCCTATCTTCCCCTTTATCATAGAATTTTACACATCCATCTATGTCAAACGCTAAATCACATACTGCATTATAAAATTGTGTTTGCCGCAACCACTCATTGTCTTCCCTTATAACTTCGCTTCCTTCTTTAACAACGTAAACTGATGGCTTTATCCAAAAGTTTGCGAATTTTACCTGTCTTCCTGTCTTTGCATGAGCCCCCTCGTAAAGTGGAACTATATTACTCAAATCGGTTTGAAAACAATAATGAACATGGTATTGTTTAGACTTCAGCCCTATCTGTTCAATGTTTTCCTGAGTTATCTTAGATGAACCTAGCGCTTCATTTACGTATTTAGCTACAAGGTCCGCAGTTGAAACATAAGCATTACATTCGTCACCAAGATTGACAAGTTCAACTTTGTTATTTATGGTTAGTTCGTTCCATGCTCGGGATATTGGACCCCTAAATCCATCCAATAAAATATGTTTACCTGTAGTTCCTAAACACTTTAGAAGTTTCCATGCTGACACATAAACATAGTACTGAGCTAGCCAATCCCTCATAAACTCCATAGTTGGAATCTGCCGAATTTTCCCCATAATCGCGTCTTCTAAAAATACAGTCACCTCAGGGCATTTCCGTGTATTGCAAGAAGCATGGAACACAGTCACATAAGAATCATGGCATAATTCTGTAACTAGCTCTTCAAGGGCATCTCTAAACTCTTGGTGTCCAAGTCCGAGTCTATCGAAGAACATACCATACAAGTCGCTGGAACAGTAGGCTTTCTTTTTTTGCTCAAGTTTATGTTTACTCAGAAAAGTCTGCATCGCTGTTTATTATGTTTTCTTAAAATCAGCAGGCGTATCTGTTTGCACTGACACCCCGATTAAGCCATTAAAACGAGTCTCAGGTTTCCATCTTTCATAGTTTGTGGAATCACACGCAATAATGCTCACCAATAACCCTCAAACACTATATGTAAGAAGGCGGTTTTAAGCGTTTGCACCAAAAGTGGCATATTGAATATTAACCAATTCTTTACAGAGAAAAACGTCAACCGACAACTTCATAGGACCGAAAAAAGATAGCAGACGAAATTTTACATGAACCCCCAAACAGACAAAGACTTTACGGCACCTTCCGTTTCCATATTTAAACGGGGTTATAGTCTTTTCCAAACACACTAGAAACCTCCAATTTGCAGGCATTTGTGTATCTGCAGTTTGTATAAACTAATTGTATAAACAATGCACCTCACCTTCAAGACCCTGCACCCGCACACAATTTGGCAATTAACAAGTAACTAAAAGCAGCCAGACGCTACCCTGAAGTCACCAATTTGCTTCTGCTACCTTCAGGGGCTTCACGGAACACAGCTGCTTGTGACAACCTGCACAATCACAGCAGAACCGCCAAGCACCACCAAACACAGAACAGAACCCAAAACACCAAGCCTAAGAAGAAGTTGTGCTAAGCAAACCACCCACAACTACAAACAAACAAAAAAAAACACAAAAAACAACAAACCACCACAACACCCACAAAAAACAACAACCTCCCAAAGCGGAGAAAGCCTTTTAAGAAAAACAATAAGTTATTAGACCTCTTATTACAAGAAAGCTGAAGGATGTTACAATGAAAAAAAATGGTACATACCTCTTCACTTCCGAATCAGTTGGGGAAGGTCACCCAGACAAAGTCGCAGACCAAATTTCCGACAGCATTTTAGACGCTATTTTATGCAATGATCCTAAAGCTAGAGTTGACGCGGAAACCCTCGTAATGCAGGGAACCGTCATGGTTACTGGCCAAATCACCACTAAATGCTACGTTAATATTCCAAGCATCGTCCGCAACACCATCAAAGAAATCGGCTTAGACAACGCCAAGGACGGTTTGGACTGGGAAACCTGCGGTATTCTCGTATCACTAACCGAGCAGTCCCCAGACATAGCCATGGGAGTAAACGAAACCAAAGGACATGAGCAAGGTGCTGGAGACCAAGGAATGGTGTTCGGTTTCGCCACCAACGAAACAAAGGAGCTGATGCCACTGCCGATAATGCTTGCCCACAAACTTGTCAAGAGATTATCTGAATGCAGAAAAATGAACATCCTGCCCTATTTGAGACCAGACTGCAAATCACAAGTCACAGTCGAATACGTTAATGGCAAACCCAAAAGAGTAGCAGCTGTTGTTATCGCGGCTCAACACATTGAAAAAGTCGAAAAAGAAGGAATGAGGAAAGACATAATCGAGAAAGTAATAAAACACATCATCCCAGCAGAAATGCTCGACGCCGAAACAAAATACATCGTAAACGGCACAGGACGCTTCGTAATCGGCGGAACCTTAGCAGACTCAGGCTTAACCGGCAGAAAGATAATCGTAGACACTTACGGTGGTGTTGGAAGCCACGGTGGCGGCTGCTTCTCAGGAAAAGACCCCTCAAAGGTTGACAGGTCTGGTTGTTACATGGCGAGGTACATTGCCAAGAACATCGTTGCAGCTGGTTTAGCGGAGCAGTGTGAAATTCAGATTTCTTACGCAATTGGCGTTGCACAACCAATCAGTGTACTTGTCAACACGTTTGAAACTGGGAAGCTGCCTGATGAAGAGATTCTTGAGTTGGTGAAGAAGAACTTCGACATGCGACCTAAAGCCATCATTGATCAATTGAATCTTCTCAAACCGATTTACAGAAAAAGCGCTGTTTTCGGGCACTTTGGAAGAGAAGACATGGGCTTCACCTGGGAAAAGACCGACAAAGCGGAAGAACTTAGAAAGGCGCTGAAAAAGTAAGTTTGGCTAACCAGGCTTAAACCTGCCTTTATTCACTTTTTCCTTTCTTTGGTAATACCTGTAGCTGCGCGTTGTGCTTGTGAAGACGTCTTTGCGCTAACTTTCTGAAAACGACAAGCTAACTCTTCACAGTCGAGGGCAGCTTTCGCTAAAGTATCGAATGACCCATAGAAAACGTGTTTTCCTATAGCTACTCCTATATAGTATGCTGTGACTTCTATTTAATAACGATTAGAATCCTTTAGAGGAAGAGTTAGATCGGCTCAGGTCAATTTATCTTTTTCTCCAGATAATTCTGATTGAAATATTGACACATGCACATGCAGCCAATGATTTGGTGTTGAAAATGGGTAAAAGAAAAGTCACAAACGAAGGAAAACTTGACCAAATGATCCTGCCATCTAAGAACGATGTGCTAGGCATAGCTGTGAAAATGCTTGGCGCTGACAGAATTATGGTGAAATGCCAGGACGGCAAAGAGCGATTGTGCAGAATACGCGGCAAACTCAAAAGGCGAGTATGGATCAGAGACGGTGACATTGTTCTTGTTTCTCCTTGGGATTTCCAATCCGACACTCGCGGTGACATCTTCTGGAGATATAGGCAAAACCAGTCTAATTGGTTGCGAGACCACAATTATTTAACAATGTGAGAAGAGAAAGGCTAAAAACAATGAGACAGAAACAGTCAAAAGGTGAATATCTCGCCTTTCTTGCGACAAAATACGACGTTTACCCCGGCGAGTTTTTCAACGCTCTACTCATAGCGGGAGAGAACCAAAAATCCAAATGTGGTTCCCTTTCGATTGAATGCCGCGGTAAAACAGAAAAAGATACAATATTCCTAGTTAAAACTGGCTCTGAAGTTGTTGCGCAATTCTCGCTTTCCGCCGATTTTCTTTCGAATCAAGGTAATCCGCTTTTAGACTTCATGGGAACTGATAAGATTCGCAGATACATTGCCAAACAAGCTAAACCAGCAGATTCTCTTCGAATTCGGGATTTGCGAGCTGGAATGAGTCATGCCACTCTGAAAGCCACGGTATTGGAAGTTTCAACAGCAACTCGTCTAACCACAAGATATGGAAACTACGCGAGCCTATCAAAAGCAATGATCGCAGATGAAACTGGAAAAATCAAGCTTTGCCTTTGGAATGAACAGGCTAACTCTGTCCGTGTAGGAGACACCATCCTAATTGCGGATGCGCGTGTGACGAAATTCAGAGGAGAAACGCAACTGACTCTTGGACCAAAAGGGACTCTCAATAACCCAGTGGCTGTATCTCAACTGCCACCAATTAGTTAACCCTAAAGAATCCCCTTTCCAGGCTTTTATTGTGAGTAACTTTATTTCTTTCTCGCATCACACTGAAGCACTTTGGGGCAAACTAGACACTCGTCAGGCATCGGCATGTTCTCCGGTCTAGAACCCAACAAACCTGAGAAGTGTGCACATTTGGCTGGCGAATCAAACACCGTTGGAGGATACTCCACAGGCTTCACGCCAACAATCTTCATATTATCCGTTACAATGTCAATCTTCGACATGCAAAAAGGACACGCATAAAACGATTGCCTCGGAATACTCGACTTATCAGTCAATACTGTAGGCTTCTCAAACGACTTCTCGCAACCCTTATACGGACATCGTAACTTCTCATCATGCCTATGCAAATGGAATAACGGCAACTTCTACCCTCCCTATGCACGCCTAAAGTTATCGGTTATAGTAACATTTAATAAACGTTTCCGTCGCTTTGCACAACACAACTACTCATCAAAAATGGAGCCTCGAGCGGGCCTTGATCCCGCGGCCTGCTGCTTACGAGGCAGCCGCTCTACCAGGCTGAGCTATCGAGGCATGACACGTTTGCTTACTTGTGATGTAATGGGTATTTTTAAATGTTCGGAGCGTGAGTTTCTACGCCAGTTTTAAATGTGCTTAAACGCTTTAGTTTATAAGTGTAGGAGAACGTCAGAGGAAATTTTTTCGGCTGAGGGTTGATGGTTGAACAAGCGGAAAGTTGAGAAGAATTGTGCAGGCGGCTTTGCGGCAAGCTTGGGTGAGCGTAAAATAATTGAGCTTATGCGGGAATATTTCGATGTGATGCCTGACTTGGCTGTGCCTTTCGGGGATGACGTTTCCGCTGTCCCAGTTGGTGACGGTGAAGTTGCAGTTTTGAAGACGGATATGCTTGTGGAAAAGACGGATGTGCCGAGGGGTATGAGTTTGTGGCAGGCTGCGCGAAAGGCGATTGTCATGAACGTTAGTGATTTCGCGGCTAAGGGCGTGGAGCCGAAAGCGGTGCTTGTCTCCCTTGGGTTGCCAAGGAACCTGATGCGGAAGGATTTGGAGGAGATTGCGAAAGGCTTGAATGCTGGCGCACGGCAATACGGTGCTTACATTGTAGGCGGAGACACAGGTGAAGCATCTGACCTTATCATCTCGGTAAATCTTTTCGGGACCGCAAAGAAGGACGCCTTGATGCTTCGAAGTGGCGCAAGGGTTGGCGACATAGTTGCAGTTACCGGTTTCTTCGGTAAATCTGCGGCTGGTTTGCAGCTCCTATTGAATGAACTTTCTGTGTCGGATGCATTGCGTGAAGTGCTGGTTGGCGCGGTTTGTATGCCGCAAGCGCGTTTGAAGGAAGGTTTAGCTTTGCAGCGTTCCGAAGCAGTCACAGCATCGATTGATTCCAGCGACGGCTTAGCTTGGAGCCTTCATGAGTTGGCGAAACTGAGCAGTGTCGGCTTCATGGTTACAGGTTTGCCTGTCGCTGATGAGGTGAAGCGTTTCGCGGAGTTTAACGGGCTTGACGCGTGTGAGTTGGCGCTCTACGGCGGAGAAGAATACGAGTTGGTGGTAACAGTTAACTCTAAGATGTGGGCTGAGGCTGAAACGGCTGTTGAGGCTGTTGGCGGTAGGCTTTTACCTATCGGCAAAGCGACGCGGGATAAGCGCGTGGTGTTGGATGTTGATGGTGAGAAACGCGTGATTGAAGCGCGTGGCTGGGAACACTTCAAGAGCAATTATTGAGCTTGTGTTTTCTGTTTCTTTTCTTGGCGGTCCAGCAGGTAATTGAGGACGGTGATGCAGGAAGCGGCAAGGTAGGGCTGTTTTCCGAGGCTGATTTTTTCTCCGAAGCGCAGAGCGAAGCTTTCTACTTTCTTGGGTAAGCCAACATGGTCGCCTAGTACAAAGACTGGGTTCTGGTTTAGCTCGGTTTCGGCTACGTCTTTCCCTCCTTCTTCGAGCACGTATACGCTGGCTGTTTCAGCCTTTGTCTTTAACAGTGCTTCGAAGCTGGTTTTAGCTAAAGTTATACCTGGGTGAGTCTTGCCGCTGAGCATTTTCTTGAGAATAGCTTGCCAAGTGTCTATGTCGGTGCGCACGTCGTATAGGTCGGCACCGTTAATCTGCAGGTGCAATGGCGGCGATGGTGGACCGTTCAGTATGGCGTTGAAGGATACGTCTCTGCGCAAGCCATGCGAAAGGAACAGACTGGTGACGATGCACTCGTAAACTATGTCAAGTCTTCCAGCATCGTGCAGATTGGTCCAGTGATGGTCTGTACTGCCTATCCTTGAGTATAGGAGGAATTCGCGCAAGGGAGATCACAATGGGATTCGTTATTCAGCAGAAGTTAATAAAACTATAATGTTCTGGTATATTTGGAATAGTTTCATGGGATTGTTGTCCTCTCGAAGACTACCCCCTCCCTTATTTATAGGTTGAACTTGGTTGTGAACGAGCGGCTGGACTATTGATAGAGCTGAAAATTTGGCTGCTGCTCTTTTAGTTTCTCTTTTTGATATTAAAATAGGATAGACGTTTCAGTCGTGAGACTTCTATGTGTTTACCTGCACAGGACTCTGCTTGCGAAGCTTTGGCAACAGCTGCGTTTTTCTCAAAAAGGCTAAGAGCGCCAAAATCACAACAATGATGCTGAGCGAGATAGTAATCGAACGGACTGTTATCCCGATTGGCGATAATCCCAGAAACAAGCCTGATACTCCAGCTATGCTGAAGCTTAAAGCAACTGACAAAACGGTTTTTTCGACGAGGTCCAGTTTTCCCTCTTGAAACAGGAAGCTGACGAGGCAGTAGCCAGGTACGGCTGCGACGAAGGTGAATCCTAAAACGTAAGTGAAAACGGATAACGCCGAATTAGTTGGAATGAGATAAACACAAAGTAACGTTAAAACTGTGTACAGGATGATTATTCCAAACCACTTTGCGGGTGTCACTTTTCTAAAGCACTTCTGGCACGAATTTTCAAAAAATAAAAGGGTGGAGGTTAAAGGAACATTTTGAAAATCGGAGCATCTTCGCTTAGCGGCTTAGTGTCCAAGTCAGCACCTGCAGATGCAATGTAAGTATCAACTACTGCAACGGCGGGAAAGACCCATTCTGCTTGTTCTGCAGGACCAATCATTAGCCAGTTTGCGCCCACCGTCTGCATTATCGCGTTGGTAGCAGTTGAACAGCCCTTGCGGAACTCTTTTGCGACGTGCGCCTTAACCCAACCCATGGTGGTAACAACGTTTCCGCTGCCCAATCCTACAGGGTGACCATACTTCTCTTTCATTATGGGTATGGTTCTTACTGCAGTGCCCATGTCTGGAGCGAACGCGGGAATAGCTGTATCAATCAGTGGCTTTGTGATTCCAGCTTTGTCTGCTAGCGCTAAGGCTTCTCCTATGACCGCCATTTTTCCGTCTAAGCTGTTATCTTTTGGGTTGTCAGCGAGCACTATGGACATTTTGATTCCGCTTTCTTTCAGCTTCACCAATTCAGCTTCGCCAACGCCTTTGTAAACAGAGTTGTACAAGCACCTGTCTTGGAGACCCATTTTCTTGGCCATGTCAGCTGCTGCCATGCGTGTCTTAGGGCTCATTGCGTCCAACATCAATGGGGCATCGCTGTGTTTAGCAACGAAATCGATGTATTTTGAGAAGGCTTCTTCGGTAGTTCCAACTATGTCGAAAGCGAATGGAACACCGGACATGTCGCTTTGAGTTTGCATCGTGTTAATTATTTTTTCTGCTTCTTTAGCGTCAAAAATACCTTTGTTTGCGTCTTGAACCATCTTCTGGCCTAGCCAAAAGATTGAACCGATGAGGAAAGTTGGCAGTTCTCCTGGTTGGCCGCCTACTTTCACTTTCCCTACTTGGTACACTTTTTGTTCAGTCTTGAACTTTTGCATGCTATTTCATCCGACTTTCGTGTTTATTTGCCTAAAGCTTTCTTTGCGATTTCGGGGGCTTCTTCTTTGTTCTTGCCGAAGAATGCACCGATTGCGTCAGCGTCTTCTTTCTTAACTGCGGCACCGCCCATAATTATTTTGACTTTGTCCAAACCAGCATCTTTGAGTGCCTGAACTAGTTTTGGAAGCTGGTTCTTTGCTGGTACCGTGTTTACTGAGAGTGCCAGCAAGTTTGCGTTGTTCTCTTTTATTTTTTGTATGAAAACGTCGATTGGTGCGCTTTTGCCTGCGTCGATTGTTTTGAATCCTGCTCTTTTCAGTGCTTTGCGGACTGCTTCTTTAGCGGTGTCGTGCATGTCTGGTTCAATGTTGCCGATGACAACTACGGCGATTGGATTCACTGGTTCTGGTGGTTCCTTTTCCATCATAGATTTTAGCCATGACATTTTCTAACACACCTTTTCCTGAAGTTTTTTATACCCTCGGTTTTTATATTGGAATAGATATTTAAACTTTGACTTCACTAATCAGTCCTCTAAAAGAATGGTTGCGTGATGGCTGAGGAAGGCAATTAATGTTAAAAACTTCCAGAAATTACGTGTTGCTGTTTCTCGTTTTTGCTTTTTCCTTCGTCTATCGCGTTGTTTTGATGCTGAGGGAGACTTTTCCTCCGGGGGCAGATATTGGACTCCACAACAGCATTATCTACTCAATTACGCAGTCGGGTAACACGAATTTCCTTTGGAACTACTTCCACATGGGCGGCGGGGAATCTTTGACTTTCCCCGGCTATCACATCTTCACATCATTTGTAATTTTATTAACGGGGATGCCTGATTACGTGGCTCAATCCTTGGTGGTTTCGCTTTTCTCTTCGCTCATCGTTCTGGTTGCCTTCTTGATAACGCGGAAGGCATGGAACGAGCCTGCTGCATTGATAATTGCTTTTCTTGTTGCGGTTTCACGGTTCGACATTGAAATGTTGATGTGGGGTGGGTACCCGAACGTGATAACGTTGATGCTGATTCCTTTAGCCTTCTACTTGTTCTTGGAAAAAGATAGGTTTTCCCTGTTTCCTTTTCTGGCTGTGGCTTCCCTTGTGTCTGGCGCTATATTTCTTACTCACTCGCTCAGTGCGGTAATGTTTGCAGCCATAGTGGTCGTCACTGTGTTTTTCGGAGTGATTTTTTCCCGGAGAATGGGCGTACGCAGAACTAGTCTTGTGGCTTGGCTTTTGCCGCTCATTCTTGGAGCAATCATCGTTTCTCCTTTTCTTGTTGAGGTTGCACCTGCATATTTAGTCTCCAATGTGGACACATTCACCGGTGGCGTGGCAGGTATTCGGCAAGCGACGCTGTCCACCAAGATTCTTCCGCTGGAACTTGTGCTTCCTTTGTTTGCCTGCGTTTTTCTTTTCTTCCTGTTCTCAAAGGAGTACCGTGGAAAATTCCTGACTATTCCTGGGCTTCTTTTTGTTCTATGGATGTTGATTCCAGCGGTGTTTACGCAGGGGTATTTGGTGGGGCTTTACACCGACTACAATAGGTTTATGTATTTTGTTATTTTCCCCGTTATAATGCTGATTGGGCTCGGAATATATCATGGTTCAGAGTTCTTCTCGCGCATGCTGAATGGACTCGTGTCAATGGTGAAGGAGCTGTCTCAGGTTAGAATGAGCACTAACAAGACTCTGCAACGATTAATGCCGCATCTGACTCGGAAAAACTTCTTGTCAGCTTTTGCTCTCATCTTCGTGCTGATTGCGTTTTTGGCAGTGCCCATATTTGCCACCCCTTCACAAGGGATTGCGGTGCAGAGTTTCTATCAGGTCATGAATAACCCTGAGTACAAGGCTATACAATGGGCTCAAAAGAATACGCCTGCAAACTCGGTATTCGTCACTGACGCACTCTACGGGTGGTGGTTCTCAGGTTTTGCACAGCGCCCAACTATCAGCGCTGTTGACCCTCAATACTTGACTCTTTCACGAGAATTTGAACCTGCAAAGGTTGCCAGTAATCTTCTTGACACCGATTATCTCATTGATAACGGCTTAATTCAAGTGAGAGAGGATGGTGGGTACATCGGAAGGCACAATCCGATATTTTTGGCTAAACTCAACAATTCGTATTTTCCCTATCCGTTTTTCCACTTTAACAACAGCGAAATAACTGTCTTGTGCAGACAAAACGGTGAAAACCAATACTTCGATTTGATTCAGCTTCCCGTGAAAGACATGTACATTGAAACTGACGTTAATCACGCTTCTATTTTCATCACACGTGGAAATCAGCTTTTCAACATCACTGAGATAACCACCGTTTACGCGGGTGTACGTTTCGTTAACATGTCTTTTACCTTGGACAGCGCTGTTGAGGGCGTTTCCCTTGATTGGGTTCGTTTCATTCTCCACACCAAAGGCTTTTCCGTGGAAGGCCCGAACACAGTTGCCCTGATTGACAAGAACATGAAAGTGGCTGGTCAACTCGTTTTCAACAAGGGCCAGCTTGAAACTCCCAACATTTACACTTCCGAAAACCCAAGCTGCTTAGAACTTTTCTACAATTTGAACGGCAGAACTCAAGCGCAGATCGACTTCTCGGTGGGTTTGTACCAGTTCGAACTTCCAGATCTTGGGCGCAGTGCGACTTACCAAGCTAACTATTACCAGGAGTTGGTGGCTAACAACACAGTAACTTACATGGACAAGGTTGCAGATTTGCCTCTTGACGTTTTCAATTACCAGCAAGGCTTAGTTGACCAGAAAATCTCCTATGTTGCTGTGCGCGGTTCTGAATCGATTCCAAGATTTGCCAAGGATCCACAGTTTAGCCTTGTGTTTATTAATAGTGACGTAGCCATATTCCAAGTGCGAAAGAACCTGAGCTAGGGAGACCATCTCGCTTTGGTCGGTGTCGACAAAAGAGAAAGAACCTTGGAAGTAGCCTTTGCAGCGGTCTTCTCGGTATTGGTTTTCGTGTTGTTCTTTTCACTTTTGGGCGCAAACGGCTTGGTCTTGGGGAATGACCCTGCTGTTCACTTGCAGAGAGCGCAGATGTTCTTGAACGCTGGCAGAATCCCGCTTAGTGACATTGCTTGGTATCCTCCTCTTTACCACATCTTGCTTTCCACGTTTATGGCGTTCACGGGCGCAACGAGTGTTGAGCAGATGCTGGTTTTAATGAAGGCTGTAGCTGCCTTGATTGACTGGCTTCTGGTTTTCTCCGTTTACTTGGTTGCCGCCAAGTTTTTCAGCAAGAAAACAGGAGTCCTTGCAGCGGCGGTTTTGCTGCTTTGCTTCCCATTGTATGAAATTAACTCTTGGGGTGGCTACACAAGCATTCTTGGCTTGGCTTTCATGGCTTTGGCGTTCCTGTATTTGGCTTTGCCGGTGAAAAGCGTCGGGTCTGCTTTGGTGACTTTCATGTTTGCTTTTTCTGTGGTGATGTCGCATCAGTTGGCGACGTTTTTGTCTGTTTTCATTTTGCCGCCCTTCATAATTCTGGTGCTTGTGAGCTCCAAGGGTCATTATCCTAAGGCTTTGATTGCGGCGATTTTGGGTGGTGGGATAGCTTTCTTGATTTATTACTTGCGGCCTATTTGGCCTTACCTTGGCGATTTGGTGTACATTGTTTTCTTCCAGTTGAAGACCATGCTGTATCAGGTGCCTGCAGTAAGCTGGAATGCTTTCATGGTGAATTTTGGGTTTGTGCTTTTCTTTGCTTTTGCAGGGCTCGCTATTGCCTTTTTTGAATTGCGAAAAAAGAAGTCATTGAGTTTCTATTTGCTTTTGGCTTTTGCTTTTCTTGTGCCGTTGTTTTTTTCGCAGTCTTACCTTTTGGGCTTGTATTTGCCTTATCAATGGTTTAATTATTACATGTTGCCTCCGTTGGCGGTTTTTGCTGCAGTCTCTTTTTCCTTCTTGATTGATTTGACATTTGCCTCTTACTATAACAATAAGAAGGCGTGGAAGAGTTACGCTTTGAAGGCAATTTCTGTCGGCATCATTGTTGTCATGGTTGCGGTGATGCTGGTGCGGTTTCAAACGGTTTCTGGCAAAATTGGCGAAAGCACCGCTTTCTATTCAGTGTCTGATGTGAACGCGTATCAGGCGGGTTCGTGGATTAGCCAGAATTTCCCTGATGCCTCGTCAAAGGTGGTTGCGACGGAGAAGCCTGGGCATTGGATCGGTGTTTATTCTGGTAGAGATGTGATAGCGGAAACTGATCCTGTTATCGAGTGGAATGTTGTGGCTGAGTGTGTTCTTGGTTTGTCTTATGAGATTGAGCATCCGTTGACGATGGTTAGGGCTTACGAGGCGAAAGGCAACATCTCGGATGAAAACTATGTTTCGACGAATATGGTTTGGAGACGAGTTTCCTATTTCCCTGAAGACAACGCTTTCCTGTCATATCGAGACCAAAACGACACGCTGCATAATTATGCGCTTTCAAGCTTGAACAGAACAGTTGCCTTCGACGAATTACACTTTCCCAAGAAAATTACCATTGTTTACTCAGCTGAAGATTTTGCTTTGACTGAAAACATTCTAGTCGGAAACGACACGTATCCAGTAACGTTCACTTGGCAGTTGTCAGCGTTAACCAGCGACCTTTACTATGCAAACTTGTATCTTAGCGAGTACTTTGACCCAACGTTCGCGTTTGACAAGGCGTATGTTCCAGGCGTGCTGAACTGGGAGAATCCGTGGAGCAACCCTTCGAAAGTTCAGGAGAACCAGTGGGCGATAGTTGATTTCTCACGCGAGAACCTAACAGCTGATAGCCATATTGATGTTTACGATGAAGAGAACCAAGTTGCTTTCGGCGTGAAGTTTGTTGATCTTCCTGATTCTGGGAATCTTGGCGCTTTAGCGAACGGGAACGTAGATGCGTTTAGGTTCCAGTACCTGTTTTTCAAGATTGCCGCTAACTACACGGTTTCAGCAACGTATCAGATTCTCACCTTAGCAAAAAACAGTTATCCTCAACTTCAGGACTTAACCCAAATGAACACGTTGTTCGACTCCAAAGTTGCACCGGTTTTTGACGTGAAATGCAGGAACTTCGCTTCAATCATTCGGGACATGTATATTGGCTTCTTGGTTTACGATGTAAAGCGGTTTGATGCGAGTATTCTCAGTTCTAAGTGGGTGGATCTTGTTTATTCGAATGACAAGTACGTTGTGTGCAAAGTTAGAAGTGTTCATCCGTATGTAGCGGTTTTGGAGTAAGTGGATGTCTGAAGCGATCTGAACAGACTATACCCCCCTTATATAAAGGGTGAAACGGTTCTGTGTAGTTGTCGTCGGAATGGGGGTTCGTGTGAAAAACCGTAGGTGACAAGGGGAATAGTCATCAATAACTCTGCAAGGAAAACAAAGTATTCAGCTGTTATATAATTCCTTATTTGTTTTGCAGAGTTAGTTTCACTTTTTTCCTGTCAACATACAATTTAAACTTGCAGAGAATATTCATACCCAATACACAAGGTGTGTATCTAACATTTTCTCACGAACACAGGTTCAACTTGATCTGGGAATCGCAAATAATAAAAGCGTGCGCAGTCAACCAGAAAGGCACAGGTGTAGTTTATGCCAACTCGCGGTCTTTATGTTGGAAGATTTCAGCCTTTCCACTTAGGTCACATGGACGCCATCAAAAACGTCCTGGAAGAAGTTGAAGAAATCGTGATAGTCATCGGCAGCGCCCAGTACAGCCACAACACCAATAATCCCTTTACGGCTGGCGAAAGACTCGTTATGACCCGTAACGCGCTGGAAGAAGCCGAAGTGGATTACGCAAGGGTCTGGGTGGTTCCAGTTCCCGACGTGCACCTGCACATGATGTGGGTCTCCGCCGTCGAAGGCTACACGCCCAAGTTCCATGTTGTATATTCTAACGAGCCGTTAACACGCAGGCTTTTCACGGAATCAGGCTACAAGGTCAAGGAAATTCCGTTTTTCGAGAGGCAGTTTTATTCGTCAACGATAGTGAGGGAGAAGATGCTGACTGGCGATAGCTGGAAGCCCTTGGTTCCCAAAAGCGTAGCCGACTTCATAATCGAGATAGACGGCGTTAACAGGCTTCGCGAACTCAACCGCACCGACAAAGTCTAAACAAGCTAGAAACCTGCCGTTATCAGGTTCCGCGGCTTCATTATTTCCCTTAGAAGCACCGTGGCATAAGAGCCCCTGAGCAGCATAAACTCCAACCCTGCTTGACGCTTCTTAGCGTCATCCGCGTCGGCTGAAACCGCTCCCGCTGCAAAGTTTCTAACAGGCGAAACCACGGCACGCAATTCGCCCCTTCCACTTATCTCAGGCAAATCGCTTATCCAGAAATTCTGCGCTTCCATATCTTCCGCCTCCAGAATCCTCTTCTGCAATTCTCCGACGGTACCTTGAGAAAGCTTCTGCTTGACACCGACGATAGGTAATGCGACGCGCATTTTGCCCGCCTTGATTAACCCGTTAACCTCCTTCACGGATGGAGCATCAACAATTTTTCCCGTTCTAATCATCGGCAGCCCTGAACGCTCAACATTAACCACATAATCTCCGGCTTCTGCTTTGCTCAGGGAAAAACCGCTCTTGATTCTTTCGCTTAAGAAACGGTTGAACAGAAACGACTGGTATGCCTGCAAAAACAACATGCGCAGCTTAAGTGGCAGTTGCCTGAAAGCTCCCGCAAAATCGCCAGCTTCCTCAACCAAGTGGGCAAGCATCAGCCTCTCGTAGCGGAGTTGCACGGGGAAGTCTTGCAGTGCCTGTTTGAAGTTTTGGTTGTTTTGGAGTTCCATGCGGACTTGCCGCGACTTAGGGTGCTCGTCTGGGCTGGGTTTGGCGAGAAAAAGCATGGCTGCTTCTTCAAGGTCTCCTTGGACCATGGCTTTTCCCACGAGATGCGTTATGGCGCGGGTTGTGCCGAAGCGTTGGTGACCGTAAAAGTTCGGAATCCCGCCGACCTTTGCTATTTCGTTAATGGTTTTTGTTATTCGCTTTTCAACCGTCGCCTTAGGATGACTTACAGCTCGGATTTTTATGTTAAAGTTGTTTCCCAGCAAATAATACGCGGAAAGCTGCTCGTGGAAGTACCCCACAGGCCGCAACTCCACATCCTTAACGTGAACCTTCGCCGCCTCTTCAACTGAGACGCCTTCGATTGTGACGTGTTGTGCGGTGATGGCTTTGGCGTCTTTTATGCCTGCGATGTGTATTCGCGTTTGGTCTATGCATAGTTGATTCGCCACGTTTTTGACGGCTATGAACGTGTCCCAGTTCCGCTTAACCAAAACGCACAATAAGAAACGTTGCCTTAGGGCTGTGGCTCCCAAAACTGGCTTGCTCGCGGTTTTTTCGATGGTGGCTTTGGAGCCGTCAACAAGGGCTTCCTCAACCACAAAATCCTCAGCCGCGCGGCGAATAGCTCCGCCAATGCCCGAGGTTTCGGTGACGTAGACTTCAATGCCTAGTAACTGGTCGATTTTCGGAACTGGCAAAGTATTGAACGCCTTCTTTCTACAGCAACTGCAGTTTACCCGTTAACCTGTCCACTCTATCCGCAGGCGCAGGACCGATGCCTAAACAGGTAACTGTGCCCTCAGGAATCTCGGTCAATCCTCTGTCAACGATTAGTGCATTGGGAAAACCCAAATCCTTAGCGTATTGTTCAAGTTCCAACAGCTCCTTTTCATCCTTTACTTTGACCGCTATCTTGCGTTGCCCCTCGAAAATCCAAGCTTCCCACCATTTCTTATGATGCACGTAAGCGTCTTGAGCCGCAGAAACCGCCGCATGACCCGCCTGAGCAGCAATTTTGCCTTTGCTCATTTTCAAGTCGGCGCGGAACACGATAACTTGTTTGTACTCGAATTCACCCATCTTCGCTTCCCACAGTCGCTATGTGTTGTTTTCCGATGTTTTAAGCGTTTGCAAACAAGTACAGTGCAGCGAAGTATGCCAGAGCGGCGTAAGTGGCTGGCTTCTTTAGCACCGTGAGGAGTGTTCGTCCCTGAAAATCAATCTCATCAACATCACGCAAAGCTCCACTTAACCCAGTTCTTGCCGCGAAGCGTAGCGCCTTATCCATTTTTTCGTCGGAAAGAGCATTAAGAAACTCTCTGATTTTCAGCATAACTCGGGTATCGAAGCCCAGCGTTTCCTCGAATCGTTTCTGGTATAAACGCAAAAACTCTGCGGACAAATCATTCCTCTTCACGGCTTCGCTGGCAACTTCCGCCGCAATCTTGGCACATGTTATGCTGAAGATTACGCCGCCTCCCGTGGTAGGCTTCACCTGAGACGCACAGTCACCAACAGCCAAGAAACCGTTCGAGTAAGCCTTGGTGACTGGACCGCCCAGAGTTATCGCGTGAAACGCCATCCGCGTTATCTTAGCGTTGGCGAGCTGCGTCGAAGCCACAGGGTGCCTACGCATGAGTCTTTGCAAGAACTCTTTCGGGTTCCCGTTTCTTGTGGCGAGTCCAACCTTTGCTGTCCCATATGGTCTTGGTATGAGCCACCCGTAAAAGCCAGGCGAGTATTCGTTTCCCACGTAAACTTCAACCGCGTGCTCTTCAACGTTCTTGACGTTTTCCACTTCTGCTTCAACAGCGTAAACGAGCCCTTCGCGCTTAAGCGTCGGTAAGCCCGCTTGCCTGAGCATTCTCGATGAGATTCCTTCAGCGTCCAAAACAACCTTGGCTGAAACTTTCTCCTCCGCTTTGTCGCCTTGAATTACATTTACGCCTTTAACAAACCCATTCTCATTCATGAGCGATTGAACCCGAGAATTCAAAAAGTACCTTGCGCCAGCAGCTTCCGCTTTCTCCGATAAGTACCTGTCAAACAATGCGCGATTAACAGCGCAGGTTACAGGCTGGGCAAGATGTACAGAAAATTTTGTGCCCTGTGGCGAATAGAAGTTAGCCCCTGAAAACACGTTCTCAACTATGCCCTCAGGAAGCGGATACAAACCCAAACTCCTCAAACTTCGAATGCTCAAGTGCCCCGCACAGTGCGACGGAACCCCGACGGCAGAGTGCTCCTCAAAAACCGATACGTCTACGCCGCGTTTCGCAAGTTCCCAAGCGAAAAAAGAGCCAGCAGGTCCGCCACCAATCACGACGGCGTCCAGCACGGTTCTCACCAAATGCATGTTAATTTGCGGTCTACTTACTGGATGAGTTCGACTCGTTTCTTTCCGCGCGACAAAGAAGTTGTCCGGATTTTGCCCGCAACCTCCAAGCGCAGTAGTAGTTCGTTGAAGTCCCTGTAGCCTAAGTCCTCGAACTCTTCCTGCACCGCGTTGAAAAGGTCGTTCTCGGGCATGTCGCCTTTCTTGGTCAGTATTCCCAGTAAAACAAAGTAGGGGGGACGAGTTTTCCATGTTTTCGTCGGCAATGGCATGTCTCTTTAGCTCCTTTAGGCAACTGGGGTTCCTGGCTTTTGTACTTGTCGGACCTGCTGCATGAAACTCTTATACCATTTCTCCATGTCAGGCGTTACGGATGGACCGACCTCTTTTATGGCGTCTTGGAAATCTTTCATTGTAACTTCTGTGGCGTTGATATCTACACGCAAAGCGTGCATTGCGGCTTCCCTGCATAAGTTCTCAAGGTCTGCACCTGAATAGTACCGTGTTGCCGTTGAAATCTGGATTAAGTCCACGTCCTTGTTCAGTGGCATCGGTGTAGTGTAGAGTTTCAGTATCTGGAGCCTGCTTTTGTCGTCGGGTTCTGGCACGTAGATGAGTCTGTCGAATCTTCCAGGTCTCAAAACGGCAGGGTCAATTAAGTTTGGCCTGTTCGTGGCTGCAATTACTACTATGTCCTGCATGGTTAAGATTCCGTCCATTTCGGTGAGCAATTGGCTTATGACGCGTTCTGATACTCCACTCTCAGAGCCTGCGCCTCTGTTGGGTGTAAGTGAGTCCATCTCGTCAAAGAATATCACTGCGGGCGCTGCCATCCTTGCTTTCCTGAAGACTTCGCGTATAGCTTTCTCTGATTCTCCGACCCACTTGGAGAAGACTTCGGGGCCTTTGATGGATATGAAATTGGCTTCGCTCTCGGTAGCTACTGCCCGAGCTAGGAGGGTTTTGCCGCATCCTGGTGGACCGTACAGCAATATGCCTTTTGGCGGTTTTATTCCTAATCGCTTAAAGATTTCTGGCTGCTTAATTGGCCACTCAACTGACTCTTTCAAGTGCTGCTTAACGCTATCCAAGCCGCCTATGTCACTCCAATGAACCGTAGCCACTTCAATGTACACTTCACGCATAGCGGTGGGCGTAATTTCCTTGTAAGCCATAATGAAGTCGTCCATTTTCACTTCCATCTTCTCCAGAACGGCTGGCGGTACGCGCTCCTCTTCAAGGTTAATCTGCGGCAGGTACCTGCGAAGAGCTTTCATGGCTGTTTCCCTGCCCAGCGCGGATAAGTCAGCGCCAGTGTACCCGTGGGTCATATCAGACAGTTTCTTGAGATCCACGTCTTCAGCGAGGGGCATACCTCTGGTGTGAATCTGGATTACCTCATATCTTCCCGCCTTGTCTGGAACGCCGATTTCGATTTCCCTGTCAAACCTTCCAGGTCTCCTCAAAGCTGGATCCAACGCGCCAGGTCTGTTGGTGGCGCCTATCACTATGACGTTTCCTCTGCCGGACAAGCCATCCATCAATGCGAGAAGCTGGGCTACTACGCGTCTTTCCACTTCGCCCGTGACTTCCTCACGTTTGGGTGCTATGGCGTCTAACTCGTCGATGAATATTATGCCTGGGGCGTTCTGCTGAGCCTGCTGGAAAATCTCGCGCAATCGCGCCTCGGATTCGCCGTAGAACTTGCTCATGATTTCTGGACCGTTAATTGAGTAGAAGTTTGCTTCTGACTCGTTAGCTACTGCTCGGGCTAATAGTGTTTTGCCGCATCCAGGCGGACCGTGAAGCAGCACGCCCTTTGGCGGTTCAATGCCGAGCCTCTGGAACAGTTCGGGGTGCCTGAGGGGTAGTTCAACCATTTCGCGGACGCGCTGAAGCTCCTCGTGCAAGCCGCCGATGTCCTCATAAGTTGTTCTCGGCAGTCCCTTTGATTCGGGCGCGGGCTCGTTAAGGATTGTGAGTCTTGATTCCGCTGTCACTTTAACTATGCCGTGCGGGCGAGTTTTTGAGACCGTGAAGGGTATGGCGTGCCCCAGCATCATAACTAGCGTGGTGTCGCCTTCAACCAGGGTTCTCTCCATCAGTCGGTTCTTGACGAAATTAGTGAAATCCTCATCAACGTTCAATCGCATGTCAACAGGCGCCAAGGTTATGCTCAAGGCGGTTTTGACTTTTGCGGGTCGAACGATGACGTACTCGTTTATGGCTACCCCAGCGTTCTTACGGGTGAAGCCGTCGATGCGGATGATGTCTCGGTTTTGGTCTTCGCTGTAAGCGGGCCACGCTATCGCCGAAGAGGTTCTTTTAGCAACGATTTCTATAACGTCGCCTGCGCTTATGCCGAGTTTCTGCATGGTTCTTTGGTCTATGCGGGCGATGCCTCTTCCAACATCTCTTTGTCGGGCATCTCCTGCGCGTAGTTGAACTTCATGGGCGTCACTCATATAGAACCTTCCTGTTGTTACATTAATTGTTGAAACAAAGTTTTGACAAGCTATATAAATGTTTGAGCGTGCAAAAATTTACCTGCTGCTTCTGCGCACCATCAATGTTTGGACTTGGCTGATTCCTTTTATTTCGCCTAGTTTGGTTTCTAGTTCGTCTACGATGCCTGATTTGTCTTCTGGAAATTTTATCTGAATTAGCAGGGCTTTTAAGCCGAAAGCGACTGGTTCTTCGCCGTAGCCTGAAATTTCGGAGAATTCGGGCAGGTGTGCTTCGATTTCTTTTTTGAGTGGGTCAAAGTTTTCGACGATATCTTCTGGGAAAATCTTGTATGTGACTATGACACTGCCCACTGTTCATGCCTCGCTTGTGGTTTGTTATGGTCCGGTGAAGCCGCATTTTGGGCATTTGTATAGGCGGCCGAATTTTCTGCATTTTCCGCATCGTTTCATTTGGATTTCTCCGCAGTTGGGGCAGAGGAATTTTGTGGCTTCGGTTCCAGGTGGGATGGGTTTTCCGCAGCTGGTGCATGTGACTAATGATAAGGTTGATGATTTTTCTGCCATGATTGTTCACATCTGGTGCGTTTCTTAATTGTTAGACTTCCTTATATCTGCTGTGCTCTGTTTGCTGAGTTCTGTCTGGTCTGGTTGGTTTTTGAAAAGACTACCCCCCCTCCCCCTTTTCTGCATAGTTTGAATATTAGGCATCAAATATGATGGCGTTCTTTTGCCTGTGCGTTGGGCTTTAACAGAATAGCCCCTGAAAAGATACACTTTACCTCTTAGGCACTCACCTCCCTGCACCACATCTGATTCCGTGTGCTCCTCTTAGAAATGGATAACGAAGACGAGGCTTTCAAGGCACAAAAAGGACGGCATAAAGTTTTCCCAGACCGTTACCACGAAATCTATAGATTGCTTGATGGTAAATATTTAGGCATTGACCAACTCGAATCTCGGTAGTGTCCTAACATAGGGCAATTGCCGAAAGTAGCGTTCTGCAGTTCTTGACAAAGGTTTCTTCTGAGAACACGATTTTTGAATCCACGTCCAAGCAACTGATGTTTCCGTGGGTTTCGTCGTTGGACAATGAGTTGTCATCGGTTACAATTTGGGCTCGAATTGAAGACGCGATTCTGTTCGGGACAACCTTGAAAAAGGGAAAAGTGAACACGCACGCTTGTTTGATTAGGATACGCATAAACGGGCAGACACTTATGAGACAAATAGCTTTTCAACTAATCCAACAGTTACCTGTTTATCTTGTTCATCTGGGTGCTGGAGTCGCTCGTATATTTGCAGCGTTTGTTCTGCAACTTTTCTCCACTGGAAATATTGTAAAACTCGTTTTCTTCCGTTTTTGCCCCATTGTTTAGCCCTGTTATTGTCAGACAATACTTCTTTTATTCCCCAGGCGATATCGCTTGGACTCTCCCCATTTACGTGTACACCATTTTTGTCAGGACCATCAGGCATGACTTGCTCTTTGAAGCCGACCACGCCGTGGGCACCCACAACTATTGGCTTTTCCATTGACATCGCTTCTAAACTCACTATGCCAAAGGGTTCATAGGTTGAAGGGAAGACACACAAGTCAGATGCAGCGTAATGAAGTATACGTTCCTTTTCTGGCACAAAATCAAATCTGTAAACAACATTTTTTGTTATTCCAAGTCTACGAGCGGTTTCAATGATGTCGTTTTGTTGTTCTCCTTTGCCCAAAACTACTAGTTTTGATTTTGGATATTCAGCCAAGATCATAGGCATCGCCTGAATGAGGTTCATGACCCCTTTCACCCACGTTAGCCTACCCAAAAAGAGTATCATTTTTTCGTCTGTTTTAATACCGTATCTTTCTCGAATAGCTTCTATCTCTTCAGTCTTACAATTCTTTAAATTGTATCGTTCACTATCTACGCCATTCCAAACAACGCTTATTTTTGAACCTGACCAACCGTGCCTCACTAAATCTTCCCTCATAGCATGACTCACAGTCAAGATTCTATCTGCCTTTTCAGCTGTTGCCCATTCAAAATGAGAAACAACTCCAGAACCTGGTCCTCCGCTTCTTCCCCATTCTGTACTATGGACATGAAACACCACTGGGATTTTCGTTTCGTTTTTAACCATAATTCCAGCTATACTGCTTAGCCAGTCGTGCACGCAAACGACGTCAAATTTGCAGTTTTCCTTTTTCAGCATGCTGTTTATGAATTTTGATGCACTCAAAATGTTGTAGATGAAAATGTCATTGAACATGCGGATGTTTGTTCCCCATTTTTTTAAGTCATCCACTACAAACATTGGAAAAACATTACTTGCATCCGAAATAAGAGGTCTATGAACTTCTACGCCTCTCATAATTTCTCTTGTTTTTGAGTTGCCGGGGTTGAGCGTAAAAACGGTTACATCATGCCCCATAGAAACATATTCACGCGTTATGTTTTCCGCGTAAGTGCCCAGGCCGCCAACAATTGAAGGAGGATATTCCCAAACGAAGAATCCAATCCGCATATATTTCCAGCCTATACTTTTCCTAAATTGTTACTTCCTTTGTATAAGAAATTGATATAACAATTATGACGCCGAAATCATGATTCATCGCCAAGTTTTTATCTCGCTTCAATGTATTATTAGTGTGAGGGTATGTTATGGCTTCGTCCAAACTTGTCCTCGAATGCCCCTTCTGCAACGAGACTCTCGAAGTTGACCCCCCAGATAAGCTGCATTCAGCATACTCAACCGAAAAACCAATACCCAGAAGCTACCACAACAATGTGGTTCAACAGAAACTCAAATGCCAAAATTCACAATGCAAAAAACCAATCACAATCTATTGGTATGCCCCACTGGACTACTTCAACAGAATGTAAACAATCAGAATTTCCTCAAGATTTGACAGTATATATAATTTAACAGCATTCCAAAACACAATTTACCTAACAAAACCCGACCTCTGACAGGACCCTATCGTTTTGCCTACCCCCTCCCCCTACCCTCTTTCTGGTTTCCAACATACTGTTGGACAGTGAATTCGCCAATACGGAGTAGACCCCCGTTTTTTCTGTACGAATGCGCTCTGACCTACCCCCTCCCCCTTTTCTGCATACATTAACTATTAGGATCCAAATATGATGGAGGGTTACGCCAAACTTGGCAATGCTGCGTTTCTTTTTTGTGTAAAACGAAAAAGGTTTAAGTTCAAAACAGAAAATAGTTGGCTGTGGAAACGGCTATGTCTACGACTTTTTCCATACACATACCTCGCGCGCTCAAAAAGAAAATGGAACAGAACCCAACCGAGTGGAACCAAGAAATCAGGATTTTTCTTGAGCAAAGAGTCAAACAACTAGAGCTGACGAAAACGCTTTCCGAGATAGAATCTAGAGCTGAGAAGAGAAAAACCAAAACCGATTCCACTAGCCTAATCAGGGAAAATCGAGAACACTAAAGTGTGATAGTATGACACTGCAGACCAAAAACTCTGCACTATAGCAAACGGAATCACAAACTCAAAACTACTAAAACCTAAAACATGAAAAACCTTCGCCTACTCTGCAGAGACCTACCCCCTATAGGTTTCTGCATACTATTTCTAATAGGCTCCAAATATGACGGTTGAGTTTTGATTTAGCGTCTGCTGCTCTGAGGCACCTACCCCCTCTATAAATAGATTCAACCACAAAGTAGAACTAGAGATTGACTCACAAACTTTTGAATTTAAAACAGCCATTACGTAGGTACCAACAACAACGTTCAGTA